>Ga0181564_10002559_pt1 | contig 15781 bp, 14 predicted proteins | sample 011ome_24_FD_134512 | JGI IMG/M metagenome (GOLD analysis project Ga0181564, IMG submission 134512) | Coastal salt marsh microbial communities from the Groves Creek Marsh, Skidaway Island, Georgia - 011513CT metaG (megahit assembly) | ecosystem: Environmental > Aquatic > Marine > Intertidal...
AACTGCAATCACAGTGAGCACATTTGTTAATACCTTCATGTACGTGATGACTTATTTTATGTCCACAAAATTCGCACATTTTTGCTTTTGGTTGTTTAATCATTTTTTTCCTCCGTTTTGTAGAACATTTTATTAGAATCTTCTGTTAACCAATCTTTGTTTTCTACATTCCATCTTGTAGTTTGAACTCTATAGTCCGGCACTTCTCTATCAGTAGTGTAATTTGGAGCATCCCACAATATTCTATTATTAGGTTGCGCTGCATAGTTACCATTATCTAAGGCAAGTATGTGAGCACACTTGTGTTCCGCTGGAATTTCAGAATGCTCAGTGTCGAGTATATTACTATCTGGATGTCCCCAGTCAACAGTAAATAAATATTCAAATGGGTAATTTATTTTGTCTTTACCAAAGTATTTGCCTCGTTTTCCTCTTAAAAAACTAAAGCAATGAACACTAGGATAATAACTAAAACAATTCCATAATTGAAGATTGTCGATTGCGATATCTGGTACGTCTTTTCTGTCAAATTTTTCTTGAAAAAACGCTGATATAGGTAAACGCCAAAAGCATGCACCATTCGGTAGCATAATGTTAAATAAGAGAGCGCGATCTGTAATAGAGACCATACTAAAGATACAGCAGTCAACAGACTCTCCTTGATGTTTTTCCAGGTCATAAAGATACTCCTTCCGTTTTTTAAAATTAAATGGTGGTATGTCCGCCTTTTAATAAGCCATAATTTATCAACTTATACTAACCCAATTTGGTCCAGATTCCTAGTCTACCTTATTGGGTATTTGTAAGTCCACTGCATTCTCCATTATATCTTTTATTTTTGCAGCTTCTAAATCATTTATTACAGATATATCAAGTTCATCATGTATCTGTATATGCGGTGTGATACCCTCTTTGTATAATTCTAACATAGCTTTTTTAGTCATGTCCGCAGCGCTACCTTGTATTAATTTATTTAATGCTTTGTAAGTAAATGCTCTACGACTGTCATTTTCATGCCAATAGTTTTTTTGTTTGTTACCATGTTTATCAATAACAAATTCACCTTCATCATCCTTCATGTAAGGACCCATAGCTTGAAGTTCTAGCATTCTCTCATGATCTTGAGGTGGTATATATTTACCCCAATCATTACCTTTTAATATAGGTTCGTATTTAGGAAATCTACATTTCCTGTTTAGAATGGTTTTAATCTTTCCATTACGTTGAGCTGCAGTCATAAGTTTGTTTGTTAGTTGTTTTACAAAAGGAACTTTACTATGATAGATGCCAAAAATTTCATCAGCTTTAGTTTTAGTTACCCCTAACTCCGCCATAAGTTTAGCTTTACCCATACCATAAAACAAACCTAAGTTAATTACTTTAGCTTGACTTCTTGGAATCTTAGCCATGTCTGCTACCAATTGGTGAAAGTCAGCATTTGGATTGTGATCGTAAGAATCTGCAATCTCATTTACAGATGCAAGTTTGAATCTTAATGCATACTCTGTAACTAATCTTGGTTCTTGTTGTGAGTAGTCAAACGTACCCCATTTACAGCCTTCTTCAGGTATAAATAATGATCTTATTAATGGACCTGTCTCAGGATCTTTTGCTGGTATCTGTTGTAGGTTAGGATTAGAATAACTAAATCTACCTGTAACTGTACCTCCATCATCAGATCTAATTTGATTTATTTCTGCGTGTATTCTACCATTATGTTCGTGTCTTAATATTGTATCTATAAAAGTTGTATTGACCTTGTTTATTTTTCTAGCTTCTGCTATCATCTTAATTGTAGGATGTTGATGCATAGAGAGGAAATTTTTAGTAAATGAAGGCGCACCTGTTTTTTCAGTTTTGTCAAAAGGTAAATTTAATTTTTCAAAAACTTTTTGAATACTTCTTGCGGCCCATATCTGAGTTTCTATTCCTGTGTCTATTTTTATCTGGTGTATTAATCGTTCTTCTTTTCTGGTTAATTCTTTTTTTAATTGATTGGCTTTTGTCACGTCTACCCGAACCCCTAGGAAACGCATATCGACTAGACAAGGAAACAGATCAGTCTCTAAATTAAATATCTGTTGACAGTCTTCTTCTATTAATAATTTTTTTAGGTGTTGCCAAAGTTTAAAAGTCAACTCAGCATCTTTTTCAGCATAAGCTCCTACTTCACTTGCAGGTAATCTCCACATGTCAGCTTTTGGATCTAATCCTCTTGACTTTGCAGCTTCATTCAAAGCTTTTTCGTTTTTACCCTCACCTAAATAAAACCATGACAAAGCATTAAGTGTATATGCAAATCTATTCTCATCTAAAACAGAGCAGGCAATCATAGTATCTACGATTAAACCATTGATTTTTATACCTAAATTACGTATCCAACATACGTCATACATTGCGTTATGAAATATTTTTGTGGCTGGACATTCACAAATATCTTTAAACCATTCTAAAGTTTTCTTTCTGTCCATGTTAGGAGCTTCACCATGAGCAATTGGAAAATACCATTTGTCATTATATGTAGCAACTGCAATACCAACTACTTCACCATTACCTGTAACTGCACCAGAACCTTTAGATTTTAAATCAGGGTCACGTGTTTCTAAGTCAATTGCAATCTCGTCATAATCTCTTAGATCAGGATATTCAGTGGGCATTACCCATTCGGTTTGTGTTAAGTATTTAGGTATTTTCATTTTTGTAATACGTATTTCTTTTCTATTAATTTATTTAATCTATCTTTATTACTAAATGCATACAGAGCTGCACTGTAGTCATGAGGAAATATTTCCCAATCAACTAGTCTATTATAGATTTCTAAACGAAACTTATGTTTGCTTACTGTAATATTTTTTGCTTTAAAATTTCTGTTAGGCATTACTTTTTCTTTTTCATATCATTTATTTTTAACATCTCTAATTGACAGTAGTGTACAATCTTTTTTAGATCTTCTACTCCACCCTTTCTCTGATACCTACAAACGTATTTAATAACGTTGCCTTGGAAAAATGAGAGATCATTTTTAGAAATGAACTCGTAAGGTTGAATAGGAAACTTGGTGTAGTGATTCCCGCCTACCTGAGTGTATTGTGGAAATGATTCTTTAAATATATCTTCAGTTGTCATAGTTGATACTCCTTTAATATCTTTTTTGCTTTCAGTTTATATAAGTTATTTCTTGCTCTTGTGATACCCACGTACCACACTCTATTCTCCTCATCTTGTTTGTCAACACTTAGGCGAATACTTTTTTGTACTTTACTTCCTTGGTGTAAAGATAATATTACATTGTCTTCTTCACCACCTTTCGCTGCATGAATTGTAGATAACCAAACTCTTGCATTTTCAGAAAGTTTTTCACCTGCAGAAATTATATTTCGGATATAAAGTATTTCTTTCTGATCACCAACGAAAATATCATACCAATTTTTTTCAGGATTCCAATTCCCATTGGGAATAAAATCTCTGACATCATTAATCTCTTTGTCTTCAAGACTACCTTCACGTATCCATTTAGTATAAGCCATCGCTGCATTATACATACCAACATTAAAACTTTTACCTTTGTTAGTTTGAAAATAAATATTTTTAGATTTTAATTCTTTTGCAATATCTAATAAATTACTTTTAGTTCTTGTAAGAATTAACCATTTACCTTTAGTTAAATCTATTTGTCCTAAATTATTTATATGTTGTGTATGACCCTCTTCATTTCTAGGTAAATATTCTTTGTGTTTCCTGATGCCTGATATACGATCTATTGCTATTTGAGCTTGTTGTTGTACAACTTTAGATACTCTTCTTGAATATCTTAAAACTTTTTCATTAGCAGGTTCTTTTATAAATCTATTTACATCAGCTCCAGCCCAGGCAAAAATAGCTTGGTCATCATCACCAGCTAAATACATATCGTCACAATGTTCTTTTAATTTATCATATAATTTCCATTGTAATGGAGATAAATCTTGTGCTTCATCAATAAAAATGGCTTTAAATCTAGGTATTTTGTTAGACTCAACAGCTTGAGTAATTAGATCATTAAAGTCTAGTAAATGATTTTTCTTTTTATATTCCTGTAAATTTAAATCAATATGTTTGAGTGTAGGCCAGTATATATCTTTTCTATCATGCTCATTTAAGTCATATTCTTCTCTTATGTCTATGTTTTTATTAATAGCTCTTTGAATCATTTGAAAATAAGGATTGTTGCAAGTTAAAAAATGTGTTTCTTCTTCATTATATTTATCTGTAAAACTAACTCTTACATTTAACATCTTACCTAAGTCTTCATAGTGATGTGGTTGAATAATATCTTCTTCAGTTTTATTTAATAAATGAAAACAAAATGCATGAAGTGTTTGAAAGTATGGAGCTTGCTTTTCATCTACGTCAATTCTTTTTCTAGCTTCAGCTGCAGCTTTTCTTGTGAAAGCAAAATAACCTATCTTATGATAAGGCGTACCAGTTCTGATGTAAGCATTAACCCTACGAATCAATCTAAAAGTTTTACCTGTACCAGGTGGTCCGTATATTTTAATTGGTTTTTTCATCAGCTTTTTTAAATGAATCTATTAAAGATCCTTTGTATCCATGGTTACCATGATGAGTTGTTACACCATCTACAACTGCATAAAATTTATGTCCAGCATTTCTAGCTAAGTTACAGAAAGATACATCTTCTCCAAACCAATGACCTTGTTTGGAATCAAAAGTATTTTCCCAAAAATTATACATATACTTTTTAGCTTCATCTGAAATACCATTAGCAGAATTTATTTTTAAATCTGGATGTTTTTGCATTAAAGATTCATATACACTTCTTTTAATTAAAGTAAGACCTGCGGGTCCTCCTATGATTTCTGTCATTCCTAGTTTGTCTATAGAAATGTTATTAAAGTTTTCAAAAGCTACAGAAAATTTAACTGTATTATCATGAGTCTTTTTTCTATATGGAACACATGCCATATCTTTTTCAGCTAAAATCATTCTGCCTACATCTTTAGGGTCAAATTCAACATCAGCATCTACAAATAACTGATAGTCAAATCCTGATTCCATAAACAATGCTGATAATATATTTCTTCCATAACCTACGTAAGGACATTTGAATGTGCTTACAGTAGATTTTATTTTTGCTTGTGTAAATTTATCCATTAGTTTTAATAATGATAAACATGTTGATACTTGCATGGTGTCATAGGTAGGCATACATACAAATACACTTGGTGCTTTTTTCGTCATACTATATTCTCCTTATCTTCTATTATTATTTTTTCATCTGGTATTTCTTCTTTCATTAGATCACCTGCCGGTATTCTTAGACATCTTACAGGTGGAAATGATTTCTCACTTTCTCCTTTTGGAAATCTTTTTTGAATACCAAACTCACCTTTGAAATAAGTTTTAACCAGAGTTCCAGTTCTTGGTCTATCTTGATTCCATTCATTTCTTTTAATTTCTTCATAGAATTTATCGTAGTCAAAGTAATAAAACTCATCATCTTTTAATACAGCACCACTTTTGAATGAAGCATATGTCTTAGCTTCTGGTCCATTTACATAATCTTCTAAATATTTCTTTAACATCTCAATAGGATTAGTACCAGTAGGTGGTTTAATATCCTCTTTAGTGGCCCATAGAGCGTCCAGGATAGGCTGATATTCATTATTCTTAATGATGGGAGGGAATATAGATGTTTGATCTGCTATAAGCGCTCTCATCTCTTTCATTTCTGATATCTTTTTAATAGTTTTTGCGTGTATTTGTACTACTTTACTGTCAGATAATTCTACATTGAAAAAATATTCTGGATCAGGTTTGTAACATATTTTAATTAAACCTGATATCTGAGGCCAGCTACTTTCTTTGTGACTACCAATACCAAACTTTCTACGTAGACAAGTTCCTTTTGCACAGTAAGAAGATATAGGTAAGTCATGACAGGTATGTCCAGCTGTATCTTTACTCCAACTTTTTATTTTTTGATTTACTTTGTCATCACCCCATACTTCATCATATTTAATAAAATCTCTTGCAGCGTTTAAAACTTTTTTACCCCACTCATCTTTAAATTTTTTCTTAGCAAACACCATGTAATTAAATAAAAATCTATCTCTTTCATCTTTTAATTTAATTCCTGATTCCTGAACCTGTTTACATATCATCTGTAAACATGGAGGACCATCTAATAAATCTTCTGGACCACCAGTTAAAATTTCTTTTACTTTTTTATTTGATACTTCTTTTAATGATTCTTTTGTTTGTAAATTATCTTTGACTACATTTATAAAATCATCAAACTCTAACTCTCTTCCATCAGGTAACAGTGCTTTACGTTCACTCTTTTTAAAATATGGTAAGTTAATAAATGATCCAGAAGTTCTAACATTATCTTGATTCATTCCTAGTTGTGTTTGTTTTGGAAATATTTCTGTCTTTGATGATAGTCCAAATAAAAATAATAAGTTTTGTAAAAACTCTCTAATTAAAGTTGCAGGTACTTTTTCTGCTGTAAATACATAGATGTGAAGTCCATTACTTTTTGATTTGATTGGAACTACAGGTAAATTTTTATCTTGGATTATTTTTAAATAATGTTGAATATCAAAATTAGAATAATCTGATGGATCGATATCAATTGCACCAAAGCTTGCCATACCATTATCATCACACGCTTGTATACCTATTGCACGTTTACCATCTAAATGATCTTGATAATCTTGATCAGATATATTTCTTTTAGACCAGCCATAATCGCCTGGATCAAATTTTAATTTGTTTGTTTGTGGATCATGATAACCATTGTTAACATTACAGAAACCAAAATCTCTTTCTAGTCCACTAAAATATTTTCTAAATTCTTTCATAATTTATACGGCGCCTCCAGTCTCCCTTCAGCGCCGTTGTTATAACAATGTATTATACTATGTCTTCTTGTTTTTGACCAGCATCATATTTAGGTTTAGCAGTTCCTTTAGAAACTTGTTTCTGAAGTTGTGCTGCTATCTCATACATAGACGCATCATCTTTATTAGCTACATCAAGATTTCTTACTCTCGATGGTTTGTAGACATGCCAACTTTTGCTACCCGCAGTCTTACCCATTGTGTTTAATTTATACACAGCTGAATAACTTGCAGGGTTAAATGAACCTTGATCATCTGTGAATCTTAGATTCTTGATAAGGTTATTTAGTTCCCTCGCTGGAGATAAGTTAGAAGATCTCATTGGGATTACTGCAGGTTTTAATTCTCCATCTACCATTGCTAGTACATAAAAGTATGCAGTCTTCTCAACATAGTTACCATTTGGTAATCTATATCTTCCGTTCTTTTCTTCAACAGCATCGGCTGGAATCTCTAAATGAGTTCCTACTGGAGCTGAAGCACTATCGCCTCTCTCCTGCCATTCAGGATACCTAGTTTGAGCATGAGCAATTATTATATCTAATCCCTCTTGCCCATCTATAAGTTTACCAAACCCTGATGCATAAATCATACCAGGTTTAGCTCCTTCTACATGCTTGGCATCTCTCTCATTACATTCTGGTGACAGCTGATGTAAGATTTTCAGAATTGGTGTTGATACGTCATCTGATTTAATCTCTTCAGCTCCTTTACCAGAGTCTGCTCTGAGATTGATAGTTGCTAATGCACCTGCATTAGCTTTCTTTGCTACTTGACTTTCCATATATTCTCCTTTGTTAGTCTATTGTTTTGGTTTGTTAGTTATTTTCGTTTGATATCCAGCAAACGTACTGAAGTACTCTGAAGGAATTTTTCCACCACGTGAATGGAGATCCTCCAGAGCAACTCTTAAAGTCCCGGCATGAACAGAAACTTTTTGTTCCGGATCATAACCTTGACCTTTTGCAAGGGTAGCATATTGCTGTGCCTTGTTGTCTTCGTCACGACCAAACCTCACTGTAATTTCATTTTTTACAATGTTGCCTAAGCCGTTTTCTCGAAGCCAGTTATATGCTTCTGTTCTTTTAGCTGCTAACGCAGAAGCAAAAAATTTATTAGATACTTCTATTTCAGAACCATCTTTTAATTTCATAGTTTTAAGATTCATCGCATTCATCATGTCAGGAATTACGACTTGAGAAAAATGTTTTTCTCTTTCTTCTAATTCTTTTATTTTAGCTTTGTGATTATCTATCTCTTGTTGAATATCTTGAAGAGTTTTTATTTGTTGTGAAAGTTTTTCGGGTTCAGTCTGTGTCACCTGAGCAGGTGCATCAGCTCTAAGATTTATTGTCATGTTACTCCTTAATAGTTTAATAGTTTAAATTTATATTTGCACTATCCTATATAAAGATATAATTTTTATTGTCAACTAGTTTTGAAAAATATTTAATTCAATTGGATAATAAGAAAATTGTCTTCTATCAAATTTTAATAATTTAAATTTACCATTTGTAATATCTGAAGCCACTGCACATACCACACCAATTATTGCAGGGTCTCCATACAATAATAAATAATCATTAGATGTAAAATCTTTTAATGAGTTTTTTATTTCCATTACCATTGGTCCTGGTGAAAATTGCATTTGTTTTAATCTTGGAAACATAATCTTAATTTGGCCATACTTTAATGCAGGAGTAATATCTACTTTAGGTTTACCAGTCTTTTCTGGATTTTCATGTTCTCTCCATACGGGTATTTCTTGAACTAAATATACTTTTGGGTCGTTCTGGGCCGCTGTGGGTTTATGGTGATCTTTTAATAGCATTGACTTTATTCTTTCAATGTATTATATACCTTTTTAGAAAGATAAGTAAATGTTAAATTATAAGTTTAAAACTGAGCCTTATGCTCATCAACGTAAAGCCTTAGAACGTTCTTGGCAAGAAGAATACTTTGCCTATTTTATGGAAATGGGTACAGGTAAATCTAAAGTATTAATTGATAATGCAGCTATGCTTTACAATCAAGGTAAGATTAATGGCTTGTTGTTAATAGCACCTAAAGGTGTTTATAAAAATTGGTATGAAGATCAAATCCCTGTTCATTTACCTGACTATATCAATAGAAAAGTAGTCTTGTGGAAGTCTTCAGATAAGACTCATGAACAAACAAAAAAATTAAATACTTTATTTGAAACAGGTACAGAATTTCATATATTAATTATGAATGTAGAAGCTTTCTCATATGATTTTGGAAAAGAATTTGCACGTAGATTTTTAGACTCACATAATGCCATGATGGCAATTGATGAATCTACAAGTATAAAAACACCCACTGCAAATAGAACTAAAAATATTTTAAAATTAAAACATCTTGCTAAATACAGAAGAATACTAACAGGTTCACCTGTAACTAATTCACCATTAGATTTATTTAGTCAATGTGAGTTTCTTGGTTCCTGGCTCTTAAAGACAGATTCTTATTATGATTTTAGAGCTAGATACTCTGTAATGAAATCTATTAACTTAGGTTCTCGTAGTGTTAACGTAGTTGTAGGACATAGAAATCTTGGAGAGTTATCATCATTGATTGAACCTTTTTCTATGCGTGTATTAAAAGATGATTGCCTAGATTTACCACCTAAAACATTTATGAAACGTCAAATAACAATGACACCTCAACAAGAAAAAGTTTACAAAGCTATGAAAAAATATGCCATGGCTGAACTAGACGGTAAAGCCTTAACTACTAATAATGTTATGGTGCAGGTAATGAGACTTCATCAAATTACATGTGGTCATTTCACAGCTGATGATGGATCTATACAAGAAATACCTAATCACAGAGTAACAGAACTTATGGAAATTTTATCTGAGGTAGAAGGTAAAGTAGTTATATGGTCTAACTATCAAAAAGATGTAGATACAATTATGAAAGCTATTAGAAAAAAATATGAACGAGATGATATTGTTGTAGATTATTATGGTTTAACACCACAGGAAGAAAGACAAAATAATATAAAGAGATTTCAAGAAGATGACAAGTGTAGATTTTTTGTAGGTACTACTCAAACCGGTGGTTATGGTATCACATTAACTGCTGCCAGCACAATGGTTTATTTTTCAAATGGTTATGATCTTGAAAAAAGATTACAATCAGAAGCTAGAATAGATCGTATTGGACAGGAATATCCAATGACTTATATTGATATTATAACTGAAGATACTGTTGATACAAAAATTGTTAAAGCTTTACGTAGCAAAGTAAATATCGCCACTGAAATTATGGGCGAAGACTTAAAAGCTTGGATTTAAAAAACGTATTTTTCTAACAACTGAAAAGCTACAGCCCCCACCGTAGCCAAAACTACCCAATAGATCTTGTCTATCTTGCCGCCCAATTTTTCTACATCTTCATGAAGATGTTTTAAATCTTTTTTCATACCTGTCATATGTCCTTGTAACGAGATAATATGTTCTCTTTGAGTTTCTGGTTCAATCATTATGAAATCATTCCACGTTGTCTTAACCTTATTTGTTGTTCTTCTGGAGATAATAATGCCATTTCTGTGGCTGTCAATCCCCCATTATTTGGCACATTAGATATGTTAGATTGAGCTGTTTGTATTACTTGTGGATTAGGCATAGCTGAAGTCACTGCACCTGGTAAAGGTGGTGTTACTATACCTGCATCAGAAAACATATCATCTGTTATGTAATCTGTAATATCAATATCAAATTGATCTTGAAAAGATAGGTCCCTTAGATCATCTCTAATATCTAATAGTATATCTTCTACTTCTTCAAATGGATTCTCTTCTCCAATTCTTTCTGCAATCTCTTCAAATTCTTTTCTAATATTTCTAGATGGATAATAAGGATCAAATTTATCATTAGTTAGATCTCTGTAATCTCCTCTTAATTGTCTATCTCTAAACTCTTTAAATATATCATCTTCATCTGCACCTAGTATGTCTGCAGCTTCAAGATTTTTTAACATATTTTTTTGTACATTAAATCTTGCTTCATTTGCTTTGATAAATTTATCAATAACCTCTACAGGAGTTTTAGGTCCTCCAGCTAATAATGAATCTGCACCACCTGTAAATAAACCTCTAGCTTCTCTAAGTCCTCTTTGATATTGAGCAATCTTAAATCCCATCGATCTAACAGGATCTAGTTTAACAGCTCTGTATCCAGCAAAACCTAAAAGCTCATCAGGTAATTCAAAGAACTCACCACGACCTGATGGTTTATCAGCTGCTGCTTGGTATAATCTTGTTAACTGTGGGTATGAAAAAGGTAGCATTGATTCTGCAAGATGATCAATACCAATTTTAATTTTATCACCACCTGGAGTATTATCATTCCATAATGCTCTACCATCGTCTGTTACACCATTTCTTAATGTTAAATCTGTTAATGCTTCTGTGTAGATAGATTCAGATATAAATGGTGATGCAAGTTCACCAGCAGATTTAGCCATACCTTCTAGTAAACCTTGCATTAAAACTTCTTCATCTTCAATTCCATTTTGAATATTATTTAATAAAGTTTGTAATGGTCTAATAGCTATGTCGTATGCATTACCATGACTGAAATCGATGTACTTTAATTCACCTGTTTCTTCATCTCTAATAGGTAAGATAGTTGAGTTCTCTGACCATTTAGGTAAGTATCTTTTGATAGCTTCAAGTTCTTCGTTGGTAACATCGTATAAAGATTGGAAACCTTTTTGTATTCCATAAGGAGCTGCAGCTAATACAGTTGTCATACCTAATAATCTTTTAATACCAATGTTTCTTAAAGCTGGATCTTTTATTTCTCTGATAGCTCTTTGACCGATGTTAGTTGTTGTTCTTAATATCTCAGATGGGAAAGACATGAAGGTACCAAGAGGTAGACGTCTTAATGCTCTAACAGTATCTGATACATAAGCATAGTTTGGAACTGTGTTTCTTACAATATCCGCTGCCTCATTATCTAACATCTCTTCTGTAAATTCTCTACCAGCTCTAGTGTATGCATTTTTTAATCTGTATCTTTCAACAACATAGTTAGCTATCTTAAACATATCATCCTCAGCTGTGTATAAGTCTTCAGCACCTTTCATAACAGCTTTAGCTCCACGTCCAGCTGAACCTAAAAGTTTTCTACCCATAGACTCTAATGGTTTTTCTAAATTTAAATTACCACCATAACCTATGTCTCCTAATATATTTCTAAAATCGTTTACGTTTGTTTGTGAGTTAACAACACCTAATCTTAGAAACTTCCTGTAGGCCTGTTCAAATTCTTCTTTACTGTATTTGTATGGAGTATATTTAGATGCAAACGTTTTAAGACCTGCACCTATATCTGTTGTTTTTAATGCTTCATTAAAAGCTTTAGCAACTACTGCAGGGTTTTCAAAAAATATACCATTGGCTGCAGAGAATCCTGTTGCAGAAAATATATTTCTAAAGTGAGTTACCGGTGCAAGAATTGTTTTAGCTACCTGTGATGCAGCTTTTGGAAATAAAATTAAATTACGATAGCCCCATGTTGCCAGTTTCTCAACACCTGTTGCATCTTTTCTTGGTTCAAATAAAAATTTTAAAATCTTACCACTCTCAGATAATCCATCTGCAATAGCTCTTGATGTATATTTACCAGCTAAAGGGTTGACAGCATAGTCATCTTTAAATGCATTGGCTACGTAATCATCTAGCTTTACAATCTCTTGGTTGGGTAAGGCATTCTCTGCTGCGTTTCTAGTTCCAAAGAAAAAACCTTTGGTTCCTGGTGCAACGGTTCCTCCAGCTTGTTCTATTTTTCTTACAGCTTGTTTTCTAAAATAATCTTGGTCATCCAATCTTTGAAACATTTGATTTTTTCTAGCAACAGTAGATAGTCTTGTCATACCATTGTATAGTGAAAATCTAGGGTCAGACATTTCACCAAAAAATTCTCTAAATATTTTACTACCTTTACCAATTGGTTCAATGATGTCACCTTTTCTACCCGCACCTCTTAATGCAGAAGCTCTTCTTTTACCGGTTAGTATTTTACCTTCAGCATCTTTTACTAATACTTGTTTAAAAAATTTTTTAGTTAAACCATCATCATTTTCTGCAGTTTTAGATGTGTATTTAAAAAATGGTAACTCGTTTGGTTTCTTAGCTGCAAGTGCAGTATCTATTAATCTATTTAATTGTTCATCTACTTGGTTAACACTTTCAAAAGGTTTACCAGCTTTAGCTGCGTATCTTATAAATAATTCTCTAGCATTTTTGTAAGCTTCATTGGTTGGTGTGTATCTAACAAATGGTAATACAGGTTTGTCTTCAAAGACTCTGTATGTACCACCTAAATAATCTTTTACTCTTTGGCCCATGATTGATTTTAAAGGTGTAACATTTGACATGTCACCACCTAGCTTGGTAGCTGTTGAGATAAGAGTAGTGAAAGCATTTCTTGCTTTACCTAATGTACCAAACAATTGATTAATCTCTGGTTGTTTTAATCCTTTTACTTTTAATTTTTCTGTAAGATCAATTACTATATCGTCCTTGATACCTTTAGTTAAATCACCAGAGAACATAGCATCATTAATAGTTTCAAGTACCTCTGCTTTTTCTTTACCTGTAGATTGATTAAAAATAGTTTTTACAGTTGGAAACATTTTATTTAATGGCTTGTCTATTTCTTTAACAAGTTTCATAGCTTCATTAGTGTCAGCCATGGTAGCTCCTTTTTCAGCCATCTTTTCTTCAAATATTTTTTGTGGTTTAGCTCCTCTTGCTCTTACTGCACTGAATACACTATTAAAAAATCTACTTAGTTTTGAATTACTAAATTCAATATTTTTACCCATAGTAGCAGCTTCTTTAATACCTCTACCTACACCATAAACAATAGGTGTAATAAACAAAGACTCTCCACCAAACTTAACTCTGTTTAATAACTTTCTACCAGCATCTTTTGATGGATCTGCTAAAGCTTCATCATCTAAATCTGTTGGTCCTCCTAACACATCTCCAATACTTCCTATATCTTCAACGTTTGCTACTAGCGTTTCCCCCGCTGCACCGCCGCTAACTGCAGCTGCAAATCTTAATTTTTTAGCTGACTTGTTTAATTCATCTGCTTTAGTTGCACCTTTAATTAAATCTGGTCTTTTAAGATCTAAATATTTATCAGCTTTTTTAGCTTGTAAAGCTTTTGTTGCCATCTTACGTGCAACATTAAAACCAATAGCTCCTGGTACGCCAATCTGTACTAATGCTTCAACTAATCTACCTGCTGCTTTTTCTTGTGCAATTTCTTCGAATGGATTTATCTTATCAAAAAATACTTCTACATCAGCTGCAAGATTTGTATCTGCACCTAAGTCAATTAATTCTGCCCCTAATGAAACTACACCTTCAGGTACTTTAATTATACCGGATACTAATCCTGCTGCGGCTGCACTGAAAGCATTTCTTTCATTACCTAATTCTTCATCACCTAAACCCATGAAGCCTTCTGGATCGAAATCTGTATCGTATGCCATTTAGCCTCCTAGTTTTGTATTAGTTCTTCAAATGAAATATTAGATTGTTCTATGAATGGGACACCATTTTCATTAACACCAACTTTAGTATAAGTATCTGTCACGTCATCGTAATAAACACCTGGGTTAGCATCTTTTTTAAGATTACCTTTTCGATATAATTTAGTAGCTCTCGGTAATTGTATATTTACATTTGCAGCTCTTAATCTATCATAATCATTTAATTCAAAGTTTGATCTATTTTTAGCAGTAGGCATATCTTTCATGTCTCCTGATTTAACCATAGTCTCTGCATAGCTATATACTTTTTCTTCTGGTGAATCTGTTTTTAAGAATGGTGACTTAGCATAAGTAGAGTCAATAAACTCTCCCATTTTTTCTTCTACTCTAGCTGCATATTCTTCTGAAGTTTCAGTTTCTAATTGTGGTCCAACAGACATTTTAGCTTGTGCTCTTACTTTTTTAAGATCATCAACACCTAATGTGTCGATAGCTTTAGCTCTTAATGCAAGGTTTTCACTTCTTTGTGCTCTTTTGTTTTTAATTAAATCTTGTAAAGGTTCTTTAGCTGCACTACCTGCTGTAGCTAATAAACCTTTTAATCCACCACCTCTTGGTGTTTGAGATAATAAGTTAGGTCCAAACTGTAATAAAAAATCTGTAACTGGATCAGAAGTTTGAGCTTGATCTCCACCTTTAACTAAAGAAATGTAGTCTGTAATATCTTGTTCTTGAACCCTGTCGCCAAACTTATAATTACCTCTATCTACAATACCAGTCATAACGCCTGTACCAACGTTACCACCTTTTCTAAACATAGGTCTTCTTAATGTTTTCATTTACTTTCCTAACCCAAAACCGCTATAGATACCTGCAAGCGTTGCTCCAGTTCCTAATGCTGTTTGAGCTAGACTAGGTGATGGTGAAATCTGAGTTTGAGTTTGACCTGGATATCCAGCTATCAAACCAGTAATACCTGCACCTAATGCTTGTGCCGCCTGTAAAGGTTGATTTAATTGTGCTTGTGCTAATTGTTGATCAGCCGATAATTGTGATTGTGCTAATGCTTGGTTTTGTGCACCAAGAGTTGAAAGTGCTCCAACGTCTTGACCTAAGAATCCTTGTTGTGCGCTACCTAAACCTAATTGTTGCTGACCTAATGTTTGTTGATTCATAAAAGCTTGTTGTGCCGCTGCTTGTGCTTGACCAAAACCTTGACCTAATAATTGTGCTTGTAATGCTGCCCGGTTCCTGTCGCTTGCTGATTGATACTCTGATCTCATTACACCTTCTCGACCACCACCAAGAACACCTCTACTTACAGCTTGTGCTGCAAT
>Ga0181564_10002566_pt1 | contig 15761 bp, 15 predicted proteins | sample 011ome_24_FD_134512 | JGI IMG/M metagenome (GOLD analysis project Ga0181564, IMG submission 134512) | Coastal salt marsh microbial communities from the Groves Creek Marsh, Skidaway Island, Georgia - 011513CT metaG (megahit assembly) | ecosystem: Environmental > Aquatic > Marine > Intertidal...
AGATTTGGCTTTTAAAAGTCAACTCCCACAAGAAGGAAGCATGCTTTCAAAGACTGAGGAAAAGAATCTCAACGATCTTGTTGCAAAAATTAAGCAGTCTCTTGGTTAAAATTATCTTCTCTTATAAATCAACTGATCTATAATGTAACCAACTGGTTCATTCGCCAACTTATCGAGATTCTTTGAACCGATAATATATTTAAAGGTGATTTTCCACTGCTGTTGTTGTGCATTACCATTGAGGGAAGCCTGATGCAGTATGAGCTTCACCACCTGAGCTTTCGGTTCAGGTAACGATGAGTAGCGGTGAATTGGTTACTAGTTAACGCAAGCGTGAAAGCCAAATATAGAAATACTATTCTCCAAAAAAGAAATGCTTTAGGTTTAACTGAAGCTTCAAGCCTCTCAAACGCAATTTTAAAAATAGCCGACTTAGAATTGAACTTGAGTATGATCAAAACGTTAGGAAGTTATTTTTCTATAAGGAATGAAGTCAACCCAGAAATTCTTTCTCACACAAGAGTTAAAAAGAACCTTTTAACAACCTTCCCAAGAGTTGGGTCTAATCATTCAATGCGTTTAATTGCCCCTCAGAATTTAAAGCAACTCTGCAAAAATAAATATGACATTTTCGAACCATCAGACGGAGACGAAATACGCCCAATTGACCATGAGATTATAATCATTCCAACAGTTGGTGTAGATAAAAATGGTTATAGGCTTGGATATGGTGGAGGTTACTATGACAGGTATTTAGAGTCTGTTATTCAAAGCAACAATAGGCCCCTATTAGTTGGTTTAATTTATGATTTTCAATTTATTGATGACTCCATCAATGAATCACATGATTTAAAATTAGATATAGTATTTTCTGAGCTTCAGATTAAAAAATTTACTTAGCTATTAAATTTCCAATTTAGCTGCAAAGCTAAAAATATCGTTTGCAAGAATATCGGGATTCTCTAATGCTGCAAAATGGCCTCCTGGATATTGATTCCATTGAACAATATTGTAAATCTTTTCTGCCCAGGCTTTTGGTGGTCTAGCAATTTCATTTTCAAAGATAGCTCCAGCCATCGGCTGAGATACTGGATTAAATGTAAATCCTAATGGGCCATTCTCAAAATAAAATCTTGCTGATGAAGTGATAGATTCTGTATACCAATATAAAGATACGATAGCTAAAATCTCATCAAGCGATACAACCAGTTTGTCTGTATCTTCTTTTGTCCAGCCATGAAATTTCTCAATGATCCATGCAGCCAAGCCAACTGGAGAATCATTTAAGCCATATCCAACTGTCTGAGGTTTAGTACTTTGAATTGCGAAATATCCATACCCTGTTGCTTGATATTTTTCTATATTTTTCATGCCCTCAGCTTCTTCAGCCGAGACTCCCTCTAAGGGGTCTTGTCCTTCGGGTGGAAAAGCTATAACTAAATTTAAATGAATGCCTAAACAATTTTCTGGAAAAAGCTCTGCTATCCATTTTGTTATCATTGAACCCCAGTCCCCTCCTTGAGCAATATATTTTTCATAACCTAATGCAAGCATTAGCTCATTTTCAAGTTTAGCAACCTCCTGAGCATTCATACCGCGTTCTGTGGGTTTATCTGAAAAGCCATACCCAGGAATTGCCGGGCAAACCACATCAAATTCTATTCCATCTTTACCATTGATTAATAGCGGCATCATCTTAAGAAATTCTTGAACACTTCCTGGCCAACCATGCGTGAGCAAAAGTGGAATTGCATTATTTGAACCAGATTTTTTGTGCAAGTAATGAAGCTCAAGTCCTGAATTACTTTTATATTTGAAACTTCCAGCTTCATTTAATTTTGCTTCATGTTTCCTCCAATCAAAACTACTCCTCCAAGTTGTGACTGCTTCTTGAAGGTAAGACTTCTTTGTGCCAAGAGTCCATCCATTATCATTAATTTCATCGGGCCATCGAGTTAAATCTATTTTTTTATTTAGTAATTCGATTTTTTCATCAGGAATAAAAATTTCAAACTCTTTGATCATTATCTTAAAAACTCCTTATAAGCAGAATTGTCTGTTTCCTCGACGAAAATATAGTCTAGAGATTTAAGATGCTTTTCTAAGGCTCCTCTAGAATGATTCTTGTCCTCTATCCCTATCAATACATTCGCAAATGCTGCTCCAAGATTTCTGTAATGAAATAAAGAAATATTCCAATTAGAGCCAAAGTCTTTCAAGAACCCCATCAAGGCTCCTGGTCTTACTGGAAATTGGCATCTATATACTCTCTCGGAATCTCTTTCTGAAATAACACTCTTGTGTCCTCCCACCATATGTCGAAGATGGTCATTAGAGATTTGATTCTTAGTTAAATCAGTAAATTTAAACTTATTCTTTGAAAGTTTTGTTTTAATTTTTTTAAACGCATCTTCATTTTCAGTTTTAATTCCTACCAGGACATGGGCATCGATTTTGTTAGCAAATCTATAATTAAACTCTGTGATCTGTGATCGCCCAAAGACCTTGCATAGCTTTAAAAAACTTCCAGGCTTTTCTGGAATATTGATGCTAAGAAGTTTTTCTCTATTTTCTCCAACCTCAGATCTTTCAACAATATAGCTAAGTCTTTCAAAATTAACATTTGCTCCACTGCTAATAGCCAATAGACGTTTATTTGTAATTTTTGTGGCATATTTTTTAAGCCCTGCTAAGGCAAGAGCGCCAGCTGGCTCAGAAAGAACTCTTGTATCTTCAAAAATATCTTTTACTGCAGCGCATAGCTCATCAATGCTTACAGTAATCACTCCATCAACACACTCTTTAATTACATCAAAGTTATGTTTTCCAATTCGTTCGACTGCTACACCGTCTGCAAATAATCCAACCTCTCTTAGCCTAACTCTTTTATCAGCTTTAATTGCCTCAACCAGACATGCCGAATCCTCAACCTCAACACCATAAACTTTTGTTTTTGTCTGAGTTTGTGCGGCCCATGCACTTATACCCGCTAAGAGACCCCCTCCACCAACAGGAACAAAAATAACATCTAAGTCTTTGTCTGCATCAAAAATTTCTTTTCCCACTGTGCCTTGGCCAGCTATAGTAAATGGATCATCAAATGCTTCAATAAATTCAAGCTTTTTCTCTCTTGCCATTTGAATAGCTTTTTTTGAAGCTTGATCAAAATTATCTCCATGCAGCAGGACTTTTGCACCAAATCTCCTAACAGATTTCACTTTAATTTCAGGAGTTGTCACCGGCATGACTATAAAGCATGGGATCTTTAGCTTCTTACAAGCGTTGGCAACACCTTGAGCGTGATTTCCTGCTGATGCCGTCAAAACACCTCGTTTTTGCTGCTGTTTGCTTAAGTTAGCAATTTTGTTGTACGCACCCCTAATCTTAAAAGAAAAAATTGGTTGCATATCCTCGCGTTTTAGAAAAACCTCATTCTTTAATTTGCTTGATAAATTGCTAGCAAAGGTCATAGGTGTATTTTCTGCAACATCGTATACTTTAGATTCAGCTATGAGATCTAAATATTTTTTAGAAAATTTGTATGAGCCTGATTTTTTTATTTTAAGTCGCATAATAATTTAAGTATTATACCCATAATGAGCACTGCAAAATTAAATGCTTCAATTGAAGCAATTGAATATATAAAGCCAAAAATTTCTCTAGATTCAATCATTGGGGTTGGTACTGGGTCAACAGTTAATTGCTTTATTAAAGAGCTAGCCAAAATCCAACATATATTTAAAGGGGCTGTGTCTAGCTCTGAAGCATCTACTAAATTATTAGAAAGTTCTGGTATCGAAGTTTATGAGTTAAATGATGTGAATGAAATTCTTGTATATGTAGATGGTGCGGATGAAGTGGACAAAAATCATAATCTTATAAAAGGCGGAGGCGGTGCCCATACAAGAGAAAAGATTGTTGCAACCGCATCAAATGAATTTGTATGCATTGTTGATGAGTCAAAACTTGTAAGCACTTTGGGCAATTTCCCTCTTCCGTTGGAAGTAATGATTAAGAGCAGAAGTTTTGTAGCTCGTGAAATTGTAAAAATTGGAGGAGTGCCTGAGCTAAGAAAAGATTTTATAACTGATCAAGGGAATCAAATTTTAGATGTTTCAAATTTAAATATAATAGATCCGTTAGATCTGGAGCAAAGAATTAACTTAATCCCAGGAGTCCTAGACAATGGTTTATTTGCAAACTGCAAACCCCATAAAGTAATTGTAGGAAAGGATTAGAGTACTGCAGTTATTGCAGAAACTAGTATCTCAGACTCTGGCGTTACTCTAGATTTATAATGATCTATAACTTCGCCGTCTCTACCAATTAAATATTTTGCAAAATTCCACCTAGGCTCTTTGCCTGATGCTGCTATAAGCTTTTTGTAAAATGGATGAGCATTTTTTCCCTTAACTTTTGCAGTAGCAAACATTGGGAAATCAACTCCGTACTCTGTACTACAAAATTCTGCAACTTTTGCTTCTTCAGAAAACTCTTGTTTAAAATCCCTTGATGGTATCCCAATAACCACAAAACCATCATCCTTATATTTTGAATAAATTCTTTGAAGAGCAGCGTATTGAGGCGTGTAACCACATCTGCTGGCTACATTTACCACTAGAACAACATTTCCAGAGTATTCACACAGATTTTTTTCATCATCTGAATCCAAAACTCTTAATGTACTATTTAATATATCAGAGCAGGCAAAAGAAGAAGATGCAAATAACAAAATAGTAAGGATAAAAAGATTTTTCATCCTTTGAATATTACACTAATGGAGAAATAGCGTAAACAGACGAAATAAATATAGAAACTAATGCAACTAACTCAACTTTTTCAACTAACTGTGATTTCATAACTAACCTTTAATAAGAGGTGGAGGGCGTTAGCCCTCCATAATTCCAGAGAATTACCAACAAATCATAGGGGGAGAGAAGTGTTGGTAAATGTTATTATACATATTTATATCTATATATCAATAAAAATGATAAATAAATATAAATTATTTTTATATATAAATATTTTTTATTTATTTAATTAATATACATAGAATCAACATATTTGAGCCCAAAGCTCTAAAAATATATATAATTTCATTTTAATTTTTAACCCAGAGATAATTATGACAAATGAATTAAAAGGCAAGGTTAACTATAGTGTTAATGGAAATATTGCTATTTTAGAGGTCGATAACCCACCAGTTAACCCGCTTAGTAGCGGTGTTAGAGCAGGTTTAGCAGAATATATTGCAAAAGCCAATAAAGATGATTCAATTGAAGGAATTATCCTTACAGGCGCAGGGCGTTCTTTCATTGCTGGAGCAGATATTTCAGAGTTTGGTCAAAAGTCTGATGGACCAGACCTTCATACTACGTTAAAAGATATAGAATTCAGCAAAAAGCCTGTTTTGGCTGCAATTAATGGAACTGCTTTGGGTGGCGGTCTAGAAACAGCCCTTGTGTGTAATTATAGAATGGGAACCAATAAGGCTATTGTTGGTCTTCCTGAAGTAAATTTAGGCTTATTGCCAGGTGCAGGCGGTACACAAAGGCTTCCTAGGCTAATTGGCCCCTCACAAGCATTAAAAATGATGATTGCTGGTACGCCAATGTCAGCTAAAAAAGCGCTTCAACAAGGCGTAATTGACGCAATATCAGAAAAATCTCTTATGGAGGATGCAATTGCCTTTCTTCAGGAGAAAATTGGGTTAGATGAGCATCCCAAAGTAAGAGATAAAAATGAAAAAGTTCTTGAGGCTAGAGGTGATGAAAATGTTCTTGCGGAAGCTAAAGCTCTGGCAGCAAAAACTAGAAGAGGTCAATTTGCTCCTGGTCAAATTATAGCCTGTGTAGAAGCAGCTATAAATGAAGATGATTTTGATGTTGGGATGAAGAAAGAATCTGATTATTTTCTTGAGTGTTTAATGAATCCTCAACGAGAAGCCATGATTCATATTTTCTTTGGTGAGCGCGCTGCTTCAAAAATTTCTGATATCCCAAAAGATACCCCTCTTCTTCCAATAAACTCAGCCGGTATTATTGGTTCCGGAACAATGGGTGGAGGAATCGCAATGAATTTCGCAAATGCTGGGATACCTGTTTTAGTTCTTGATCAGGATGAAAAAAATCTAGAAAGAGGGATGCGAGTTATAGAAAAAAATTATCAAATGATGGTGGACAGAGGAAGAATGTCTCAAGAACAAAAAGATATGGTAATGGGTTTAATAACTCCAACACTAACATATGACGATCTATCTGACGTTGATATTGCCGTTGAAGCTGTGTATGAAAATCTTGATTTAAAACAAGAAATATTTAAAAGCCTAGATGCTGTTACTAAGGATCATGCGATCCTAGCATCTAATACCTCTGGACTAGATATAGATGCTATAGCTTCAGCAACTAAAAGACCTGGAAAGGTAGTAGGTACTCACTTCTTTAGTCCAGCAAATGTTATGAGATTGCTTGAAGTGGTTAGGGGAAAAGATTCATCTGATGAAACTATGGCAACTGTAATGTCTCTTGGTAAGAAGATGGGTAAAGCAGCTGTGGTGTCATTAAATGCTCCGGGATTCATCGGGAATAGAATGTTAGCTGGATATACATACCAAGCAAATATGCTTTTACTAGAAGGCGCTCTCCCAAATCAAGTTGATAGCGCTTTAGAGTCATTCGGCATGAGCATGGGGCCATTTAGGATGATGGATTTGGTTGGATTAGATCTTGGGTGGAGAGCTCGTAAATTAGCTAAAATTGAAACTCCGCTCGCTAATAAAATTTCAGATGCATTGTGTGAGCAAGATCGGTTTGGGCAAAAAACCTCAAAAGGATTTTATAATTACTCTGAAGGTTCTAGAGCTCCAAATCCTGCTCCAGAAAACGAAGCGATTTATAAAGAAATATCTAATCAAAATAATATTGAAAGAAGAGAAATTTCTGATCAAGAAATTATAGATAGATGTATTTTAGCTCTTGTTAATGAGGGTGCTCGTATTTTGGAAGAAGGTGTAGCTCAAAGATCAGGGGATATGGATATAGTCTACATAAATGGTTATGGATTCCCAATTTGGAGAGGCGGTCCAATGTTTTATGCAAATCAACAAGGTTTGACTGAAGTAATAGAGAAAATGAATGAATTTTCAGCGTTAGATGAAAATTTCTGGAAACCTGCCCCATTGTTAAAAAAATTGGCAGAAGATTCAGGAGCATTTGGCGAAGCTCCAGCTCCAGAGGACCGTGCTGAACTATTAAGTTTTAAAAACGCTAATATGGGCGGTGTGTAGAGCATAAAGAGCTATAAATAGATATTTACAGTTGTTTTTAGGGGAATTATCTTAAAAAGCTCTAAAACGTCATGATTTAGCATTCTAATGCACCCGTGAGAAGCTTTCATGCCTATTAGCCCTTCTTCATGGGTACCATGAATATATATAAATCTTTTAAATGAGTCTACTTTGCCGCCCTTATTAAAGCCTTCAGTTAATCCTGTAAGCCACATAATCCTAGTGGTAATAAAGTCATCTGAAGAATCTACTTGATCATGAATAATGTCTGCTTCTTGTGGAATGTGCTCTCGACTAACAAAAAATTGATTCTTAGGAACATTTGTTCCTATTTTTACTTTAACTTCATGTTTTCCTAAAGGAGTTTTAAATGAATTCTCTATTTGGCCCTCACCAAATGAAGAACTTGATATAGGGTAGCTTCTAATTATATTTCCACTATTGATTAAATAGAGTCTCTGCTCTGAAATACTTACATCAATAGCATATTCAGCACTAAGAGAGAATGACAAGATAGAAAACAAAATTAAGATTTTCATTTTCTAAATTTTAATACAAGAAAAGCAAAGATCATAATTAAAGAGAAAATGGGAGAAATAAGATAGCCATATATATAAAAAAAACTTGATTTTAAAGTGTGGTAAATATTCCCATTTAATGATCCTCTTTTACCTTTATTTAATATATTAACAATTGTCCCATTATTATCGACTATTGTTGATATTCCATCTGAAGTACCTCTAGCAATCCATTTATTTGATTCCAATGCCCGAGCCCTGACAATTTGAAGGTGTTGATAGGGTCCATATGAGCTTCCAAACCAAGTATCATTACTTATATTTACAATAAAATCAGATTGTCTTACCTCCTCTAAATAACTCAGCGGAAATGCTATATCAAAACATATCATCCCAAGGATCCTATAGCCTCTAACTTCAAGAAGTCCTTGGTTTGCTCCGCCCTCAGTTAAAGATGACATTGGCATATCAAAGAACTCAATAAGGCCTCTTAATATCTTTTCAAAAGGTACATATTCACCAAAAGGTACAAGATGTTTCTTTAAATAAGATTTACCTGTTCCGAGAATCGTCATTGAGTTATATAGTTTATTATCTGTATATTGCCAAGACCCAGATAAGACTTGTGGGCCATCATCAATTCTCTTAATAAGGTCAACCATTCGAGGATTCGAATCTAAATATGGAAGAGGGGATTCTGGCCAAATAATTAAATCAGCTTCACTATTTTTATTTGTTAAATCAATTAATGTTTCCTCTATGTTTTCATAAGACCCAGCTGTGTATTTTTTAAAAGGATCTAGAGATGGTTGAATAATTGAAACATTTAAACTTTCGCTCAGTGGCTCTTCTTGATTTGTTTGAAATGGAATAAAAATTAAAAAACATAACAAGCCAAAGATTAAAAAATTCTTTTTTCTTTCAAGTATAGAAAGGGCTATTAAAGATGAGAAAAAATAAATAATGGAAGAGGCCCCATAAACTCCAAAAATTGGTATTGAAGCCTGACCAAAAGTATCAAGCAGTACTAGTCCAGGTAACAGCCAGGGGAAACCGCCTAATAAGAAAAATCTAGAGAGTTCTAATATAGTTAAGCAGCTCGCAAGGAAGATGCTTTTTAAAAAAATATTTTGATTAGATTCTATTAAACGAACAGATGCAAAGGGTGCAATGAATACAACCGATAGCAGCATACCCATCAATAATATAATAAGAGTAGATATAAAAAAGTTTGTGTTTCCATAATAGTAAATACTTACTATCAACCAACCTGTACCAGATATCCAATATCCTAAACCCCATGAAAATGCTCTCTTACATGCATCAATAAAATTTTTTGAGCTAATTATAGAGTAAATTAATGTTGCAAACGTGATTGGGATAATCAGCTTAAAATTAAAAGGGCTAAAAGCTAATGTTGATAACGCGCCAACAAATCCAAGAAATATATATGATACAAAAGGGGATTTATGAATTTGTTTTAATAGTGATGCCAATTTTTTTTATCTTTCTTTTATCTGCAGCTGTAACTGCTAGAATCATGTCATCTAATTCAATCTTATCGCCAACCTTAGGAAGAAAACCTAATTTATTAATAAATAAACCGGCTAATGTTTCAGCATCCATGCCATTAAAATTTTTATTAAATTTATTTTCGAATTCTGTTAACTCAAGGGTGGCATCCGCAATGTATTCATGCTCGCTGACTTGGATAAGGTCCTCATCATCTGAATCATGCTCATCTTCAATTTCACCTACAAGCTCTTCTAAAATATCTTCAATTGTTACCAATCCAGATATGGTTCCATATTCATCAATCACAATGGCCATATGTGATCGATCTTTCTTGAACTCTTCTAACAATGAATCCGCTTTCTTAGATTCAGGAACAACCTTGATATCTCTTATGAGGATACTGAGATCTAAATCTTTTAAATCTTTGTTTATGGTTGGAAGTAAATCTTTTGCAAGCAAAATTCCCTGAACTTCATTTTTAGCTGGTCCAAGAACGGGGTATCGAGAATGGCCAGATTCAATAATTCTATTAATCATGCTAACGGGTTCCTCATCCGGGGCAAGAATAACCATCTCAACCCTTGGTACCATTATCTCCTTAACTGTTGTATCTCCCAATCTAATTGCTCGTTCAGCGATAAATTGAGCCTCTTTATCTATTAATCTCGCACTAAGGGCATCTTCCAGCAATACAGATACATCATCTAAACTTGATGGCTTAATTGTAAAAAAACGTTTTATTTTATTTAAGAAACTCGACGGAGGTTGGTCTTTTTCAGTATCTTGATTTGTCATATTTAATAAGGATTAGCTATTTTAAAAAACTCTAAGTATTTAATCTCTTGTGTTTCCATTAAATTAGCATCTTTTTCAGCTGCGTGATCAAAGCCTAATAAATGTAGTATTCCATGAGCTAATAGATGCATCATATGATCCTCTAGATCACGATTCAAGTTATTTGACTCACTTTCTATATATGGCATACTCATCGCAATGTCACCAAGCTCTCCTGAAATTTTTTGAATATCTTTATTTGCTGGAAAAGATAAGACATTTGTATCTGATTCTTTTGATCTAAAATCTCTATTAAGCCTAATCATTTCCTTGCTTGATATAAGCTTGAGATTTACTACTAACTGATCTTTATTTTGATCAAGTAAAATATGTCGTGTTAGTAGATCTAGCTTTGAAGCTAACTCACTAGAGAGTCTTTTAAAGTCATGAGTTAAAATATTTAAGCTCAATTTTTATCCATCAAATTGATCGTATGCATCTACAATTTTTTTGACTAATGGGTGTCTCACTACGTCTTTTGAGTTAAAAATTGTAAAGCCAATGTCCTCAATCTCATCTAAAACTTTCAAAGCATGAGACAGTCCAGACTCAATATTTTTTGGTAAGTCAATTTGTGTCATATCTCCATTAATTACAGCATAGGAACCAAAACCCATCCTAGTTAAAAACATCTTCATTTGATCCACTGTTGTGTTTTGGCTTTCATCCATAATTATAAAAGCATTATTTAGTGTTCTTCCTCTGAGATAGGCAAGAGGAGCAACTTCAAGAATTTCTTTTTCTAATAATCTCACAACCTGCTCAAAACCAAGCATCTCATATAAAGCGTCATAGAGTGGTCGAAGATAAGGATCAACTTTTTGCGACAGATCTCCAGGCAGAAAGCCAAGTTTTTCGCCAGCCTCTACTGCCGGTCGTATCAAGATGATTTTTTTTACCTCTTCTTGAACGAGCATCTCAACTGCCTTTGCTACAGCTAAATATGTTTTTCCTGTTCCTGCTGGACCAACTCCAAAGTTAACCTCAAAATTTTTCATATTACCTAAATAAGTATTTTGATTTCTTCCTCTGGGTTTAATATTTCTTTTTGGCGTCTTGATGACATATTCTTTCTCACCTAAAGAACTGTTGGCAGAATTAATATCATCATTATTATTTATTGCCATGTGAATTTTTTCCTTAGATAGCTCAATTCCTTGGGTTGTTGTTGCATATAAATCTTGAATTGCATTAGAGGCTTTCTTAATATTTTCTTCATTGCCAGAGATGCTAACCTTGTTTCCATTTTGAAAAATTTTGACTCCAAATCCCTTTTCAAGAATCTTAAGATTGCCATTTAATTCTCCAACAAAAGACCTAAGGTTTTTGTTGTTTGCTGGTTCAAGCTTTAGCTGAGTAAGAGTTTGATTGATTTCTGCCATTTAGGGGTTAAGAAACTCCATTTGAATTTAAAATCTTGCCTGTCAATGAACGTTGGTATGCCTTGGTAATATCAATATCTACTAATTTACCTAGAATATTGATATTTTGGAAGTCAAAATTTACAACTCTGTTGCACTCAGTTCTTGCTTGTAATTGATTGATATCTTTTTTTGAAATCCCGGTGACCAAACATCTTTGAATGGTGCCAACAAGATTATTGCTATAGTTTAATTGCAGTTCATCAATGCGTTTCTGAAGAATATATAATCGCTCTTTTTTGGTCTCCAGCTTAACCGAATCTTCAAGCTGAGAAGCTGGTGTACCCGGTCTTGCAGAATAGATAAAACTAAATGATGCATCAAACTTAATCTCTTCAATAAGATCCATGGTCTGCTGGAAATCAAAATCGCTTTCATTTGGAAATCCAACTATAAAATCGGAAGAGATTTTGATATTTGGCCTCACTTTAAGCAACCTATTGATTATTTCGATGTATTCTTCTCTAGAGTAATTTCTTTTCATTTTTACAAGAATTTCATTTGACCCCGACTGAACGGGAAGATGTAAATGGCTGACTAATTGTGGGACATGTCCATATGCATCTATTAAATCATCAGTCATCTCTAAAGGATGAGAGGTTGTGTATCTAATTCTTTCGACGCCATCAATACTGCCACATACCTCAATCAAGTCCGATAGGCCTAAAACTCTTCCGCTTAATGTGTATTTATATGCATTAACGTTTTGCCCCACAAAAACAATTTCTGAAACTCCCTGCTCAACTAACCTTGCAACTTCATCGAATATTTGTTCAGGCTTCCTGCTTACCTCATCACCCCTGGTATAAGGAACAACACAAAAAGAACAGTATTTTGAACAACCCTCCATAATTGATACGAAGCTAGATACGCCAGTAGCATCTGGCTCAGGTAACGAATCAAACTTCTCTTCAATTGGAAAAGATACATCAACGGCTTGAATTTTATTTTCTTCTTTGATTAAAGAGGGGACTTTGTGGATAGTTTGAGGTCCAAAAATTAAGTCTACAAAAGGCGCCCGCTTATAAATATTTTTGCCTTCTTGGGTGGCTACACAACCACCAACTCCAATTTTTAAATTTGGATTAGTCTTTTTTAGTTTATTAAGCCTTCCTAATTCCGAATAAACCTTTTCTTCAGCTTTCTCTCTTATTGAACAAGTATTTAATAAAATAATATCTGCATCATCTGGAGTGCTTGTCTCTTCAATAGTGGGATCTTTCTTAAGTATTTCTAAAGTTTTCTGGCTGTCATACTCATTCATTTGACAACCATAGGTTTTAATATAAAGTTTTGTACCCATATATTTAATTATGAAGAAAAAAACTACATATAAAATAATTTTTATGCAGCTTGGAGAAATCTACGAGATTTTTGCTAAACAAATTTATCAAAGTGACATGTACGGTTTCATAGAGGTCGAAGAGTATATATTTAATCAAAATAAACAGCTAGTAGTTGATCCAACTTCTGAAAAATTAGAAAAAGAGTTTAAGTCTGTTGAAAGATCATATATTCCTATCAATTCAGTAATCAGAATTGATGAGGTTATTGAGTCCGGTGAAGCAAAGATCAAACAAAATAAAAGCCAGGTTTCTCCGCTACCTATCAATATACAGCCTGCAAACAAACAAGATTAATCATATAAGAATAGACAATTTTTTTTGCTTAGCATTTGAGCAAATGACTGTTAATATTTCGTTATGAAAAGAAGGCAGGCTCTAAAAATTTCTTCAATTGGAGCAATCGGTCTTACGGCATCTATCGGCTCTAGCTGCTCGAAAAATACCTATGTTTTTAACCATGGTGTTGCCAGCGGGGACCCCCTGAGTGATAGAGTAATCTTGTGGACTAGGGTAACCCCCCAACAAGCAGGACCAGTCCGAGTAATTCTTGAAGTATCAAAAAATAAAAGTTTTTCTTCAATTGTTTTTTCGCAGAAATTACAAACTTCTTCTCTATCAGACTACACAATAAAGTATGATTTTTTAGCTAAGAAGTATTGTGACAGCGATAAAGGTTTTTTTTATAGATTTAGAGCAGGAAACGCAATCTCAGAAATTGGCAAATCAAAAACATTTTCAGAAAATACAATATCTGCAAAAATTGGTATTTTCAGTTGCAGCAACTTTCCTGCAGGATATTTTAACGCTTACCAAGCTGCAGCTGAAAAAGATGGCTTAGACCTGTGGCTTCACTTGGGAGACTATTTATACGAATACCCCATGGGGGGTTATGCTACAGACAAAGCTAAAAAACTCGGGAGAGTTCCAGAGCCATTACATGAAATGATTAGCCTTTCTGACTATAGGCTTCGGCATGCTCAGTACAAACAAGATCAAGGATCTAAAGCTTTGCACAAACATGCGCCTCTAATTGCTGTTTGGGATGATCATGAGTTTTCAAATGATGCATGGAAGCGAGGCGCTGAAAATCATTCAGAGGATGGATCAGAAGGAGATTTTTATGCTCGAAGATCAGCTGCAATCAAAGCTTACTATGAATGGATGCCAATACGAGAACAGCAAAATAAAAGAAGAATATTTAGAGAATTTAAGATCGGCAAACTTATACATTTAATAATGCTAGATACTCGACAATTTGGAAGAGATAAACAAATTCAGCCGAAGAACTATTTAACAAAATCTGGATTCAATCAAGCAAAATTTTATAACGATCTTAATTCTGCTAATAGAGAGCTCCTAGGAGCCGAACAGCTAGATTGGATTGAGAGCAAAATAATAAATTCAGATGCTGTTTGGACTATTTTTGGTCAACAAGTCCTAATGGCAAAATTGAAATTTCCTGATATAAGTAAAATGCTTAAATCCAAGGAAATCCCAAGCTTTCTTAAACCTTATTTAAAATTTCTAGGCTTGGGCATTCCTTCGAACCTTGATGCATGGGATGGATATCCTGCAGAAAGAAATAGGCTTTACAAAATAATGAGCAATGCAAAAAAAAGATTCATTAGTCTTGCTGGAGATACTCATAATAGCTGGGTTTCTGAACTCAAAGATAAGTCAGGCAACAAAGTAGGTATTGAATTGGGGGCTCCTTCTGTGACTTCGCCCGGTATAACAGATATTTTAAATTTAGATGAAAAAGAATTTGTTGATAGCATTGTAAGAATTAACAACGAACTACAATGGATGAATCCCTCGAATCGAGGCTATCTATCTTTGAATTGCAGGAAAGATAAAATCATAGCCTCTTTTAATTTCATCAAAGAGTTAGAACAAATTAATTCTGATATTGGCTCGTCTAAGTCTTTTGTTCTGCATCAAAAAGACCTCGAGTTAGAAGAAATTAAAGCCTAGCTCAATCAAACAACATTTGCTTATATAGCTTTAATTCATTAATAGATTCTTTAATGTCATCCTTGGCTCTGTGTGAGCCTTTTTTTTCATATGTCTGAGCATCATTCATCCATCTTGAAATAAGCTCCTTGATAGAAGAAACATCAATATGCCTGTAATGAAAATATGATTCTAAATCAGGCATATATTTTGCTAAGAACCTTCTATCATGAGATACAGTATTACCGCACATTGGGGACTTCTTGTTACCAACATATTTTGAAATAAACTCTAGAGTTTCTATCTCTGCCGCTTGTTCAGAAACACTGCTTTCATGCACTGATTTAATTAGGCCAGAGTTTCCATGCTGTTTAGTATTCCATTCATCCATGTTTTCAATCAATTCTTTGGGTTGGTTAATAACTAAATTTGGGCCTTCTGCAACAATGGTAAGATTACTATCTGTAATGATGGTAGCAATTTCTATAATTCTCTCTTTGTCTGGATCCAATCCAGTCATCTCAAGATCAATCCAGACTAGGTTTTGATTTGATTTTTGAGTAGACATATATGTTGTTAAATTTTTACTATAGTGTATTTTGAGGCCAAGATGATAAAAGTTCAAACCGGTCAAATAGTTGAATTCTATTCTAACTCCTGTTCCGTAGTATCAGCAGGTGAAGAATTTAAATGCAAAATTCGAGGAAGAATTAATCTTGTTGTAGGGGATATGGTTGAAATAGAGATAATTTCTAATAATGATAACCTTGAAGGACTTGTCACAAAGCGTTTGGATAGAGTCACAGCTCTTTTTAAATCAAAGGAAAAAGTAAAAAAGCCAATAGCTGCAAATATCACACATATTGGTATTTTGGTAACGCAAAGTCCT
>Ga0181564_10002584_pt1 | contig 15715 bp, 10 predicted proteins | sample 011ome_24_FD_134512 | JGI IMG/M metagenome (GOLD analysis project Ga0181564, IMG submission 134512) | Coastal salt marsh microbial communities from the Groves Creek Marsh, Skidaway Island, Georgia - 011513CT metaG (megahit assembly) | ecosystem: Environmental > Aquatic > Marine > Intertidal...
CGAGAAAGATACCAGCCGGACGGCAGAGTATCTCCGGTTTCGTGAAATCACCGCGAAGATCGCGGCCAAACCAGCAAGTATACAGTTGGGAAATAGCGAGGCACTTGGGCCCCTGATGTATTTCATCGATTATTATGCCCGATATAATTTGTATGCGGAGTTTTTTCCGCTTCCTCCTGAAGATGGAGAGACAGGAGGCAAATGGCGAAAATTCGGGGAGTCCCTTGTGGGCACGGAACCCCTGGATTCGAAGCAAAAGGCAGAGATTGATCCGGCCCGTTTTATTGCCACCGTAAAGGCACTGGTATCATCTGCTGACCAGGAAGTGCCTGGAAAGATTAGGAGCATCCGGGAAAACCTAAAAATGGATCCCACTGCTCTCTTTGCGGCACAGTATGCAGAAGCGATCAAATTAAGACAGGGGGTGGATCCGATTATCGAACATTACGAAACTCTAGGCTATGCCTATCGGGCAGAGGACGCACAATCCTTCAACCAAGCTGTAACTGATATTCGTTCATTGATCAATCAGCGGGCGGAAGCGGATGTTGACACCATAACTTTTGAAAAAACTTACAATGGCTACGAGCCCTTTTACCGAAGTGCCATTGGATACCTCTGGGTTCTTTTACTAGCCTGTTCGTCCTGGCTCCTTTCCGCGTACCGCAAACCCGGTCCGGGGACCAAAAATGCGTCCCTTACCTTGCTTAATAGTGCCTATGTTCTTACTGGTCTCGTCTTACTTGCCCATACCTTCGGTTTGGCAGGGAGGATGTACATTGAGGGCAGGCCTCCGGTGACCAACCTCTATTCTTCTGCCCTGTTCATCAGTTGGGGAGCCGTTCTCCTTTGTTTCCTGACTGAAAAGTTCCTCCGCCTGGGAATTGCCTCTTCCATGGGATCCCTGATTGGATTCAGTGGATTGGTGGTCGCTCACAACCTCAGTATCGATTCTTCCCTCAACCCATCCGGGGACACCATGGAAATGATGCGTGCAGTGCTCGATTCCAACTTCTGGCTGGCCACCCATGTCGTCACCATCACCATTGGATATTCCACCACCTTCCTGGCAGGGTTTCTCGGGATTGCCTATGTATTTTCAATGATTTTCCGGACCTTCTTCAGGGGAGGCAACAACGGCAGGGAACTGGACATCAAACTGGCGGCGATGATTTTTGGGGTAACCTGTTTTTCTCTCTTTTTCAGCCTCGTCGGCACCGTACTCGGAGGAATCTGGGCGGATCAGTCCTGGGGGAGATTCTGGGGGTGGGACGCCAAGGAAAATGGGGCCCTGCTCATTGTGATCTGGAATGCAATTATTTTGCATGCCCGTTGGGCGGGCGTCGCAAAAGTGCGTGGATTGTCCGCTCTGGCTATTTTTGGCAATGTGGTAACAGCATGGTCCTGGTTCGGGACCAATATGTTGGGAGTCGGTCTGCATGCCTATGGTTTTATGGATAAGGCATTTCTTCCCCTAATGGCTTTTATCGGCATCCAATTGGCGGTCATTATTCTTGCCTACATTCCTACCCTATTTGCCTTCTTCTCACCCAAACCCAAGGCAACCGCGTAAATTTTCAGGAGCTTAGAGTAAAGGGCATTTCTTTATCGATCCACGCCCAACCGCCTCGCTTTCAGGTCAGCACTCCGCCAGTGCGATTCCCATAACTCATACAGTTCGTCACACTCTGAAAGAAAGCGTTTTTTTTCATGATCGGTTAATTTGCCCTCCTCATGAGCACTTAAAATAAGTTCCCTTAGGTGCATATCTTTTCGCGGATGAACCACCGCAATGGGTGAATCTCCCAGAATCATTTGGTACTGATTCCTCTTGTAACTGTTTATCAGACCGTCTTCTGCGAGTTCCAGGTATTGCTCGATGCGTGACCCATAATCATTCTCATAGGTTCGTAAATCATCTATACCATCCCCTTCCCCCCAAAAGCCACGCTCCTGCCAGCTTTGGCAACCGATAAGTAGAAAGCAAAGTGAGGAATTTAGAAAAACTGAAAGCATAATGTGCATCAAAGGGATCACTAACCTGTCTTACCTTCCATTCTTGCAAACAGATTCACATGAGGAAATTATTTGGTTTTTTTGGGCTTGGGCGTACGATCAATTTTTGACTGTACAATCTCGCACACCTCTTCGACTGAGCGACCAAAGGAACAAGGAAAAGGAATAGGCTGATGAGGAATTTTTCTAGAGTCATAGGCAGAGGCAATCAGTTCAACTGCGAGCAATTTTTTGCCAGCGAATTCAACCATTTTGAAGCCCTTGATCTCGTGATGCGGGATCCGTTGATTCCTGAACCACCCCCGCAACCAAAAGCCATTCTGGTCAATTTTTAAGCGTGACCACTCGAAGATCTGATCAAGTAAACTAAGTAAGCTGACTGCTGCCATTAAAACAGTTCCCACCCAACTGACAAGTGGACCAAATTTTCCAACAAAGGAAAAAAATAGAGCGACCAAAAAGAGAAACAGGGTCAGGCAGGTCTGCCTCCACCATACTGCTTTGATAATGACCATTCGACTGTCCTTATACTTCCCCACCGGAATTAATGGCTTCGGGAAGTCAATCTATCAGAACGGGCGAAGTGTTGGAAACAGAATGGTATCCCGAATATTGGCCGCCTTGGTCAAAAAGATTACCAGTCGGTCTATCCCCATCCCCATCCCTCCGGCAGGGGGCATCCCATGCTCGAGGGCGAGAAGGAAATCATCGTCGAGTTCCTGAGTCTCCTCTCCCACCTGTTTAAGGAAGGCTTCCCTTTGCAACGCAGGGTCGTTCTGCTCGGAATAAGCAGGGGCAATTTCCTGACCATTGATACAGAGCTCAAAAACATCAATCGTGGTTGGATCAGATTGGGTAATTTTCGCCAGCGGGCAAAGCTCACGCGGAATGTGAGTGACAAAAGTGGGCTGCACCAAGGTGTGCTCAATGACTTTTTCAAACACATCATTGGTCACTTCAAAATCCTCAAGCTCAGGATCCACCTCAATACCCATATCCCGGGTCTTTTGCAGTTTTTCCGCCTTGGGCAAGTCGAACCAATCCTCCCGGCCAACCGCTTCAATAATTAAGTCTTTGTACTTCGCCTCCCGCCAGTCACCTGACAGGTCAATGATCTCGCCATCGGGGCGTTCGACCTGAAGTGAGCCAAGAGCCCGCTCGGAAACCTGTTGGACCAGCGATCGGGTCAGTTCCATCATTCCCCGGTAATCCGAATAAGCCTGGTAGGCCTCGAGCATGGTAAATTCAGGGTTATGGCGGCGGGACAGCCCTTCATTACGAAAGACCCGGCCAACCTCGAAAACGCGGTCAAATCCTCCCACGAGCATACGTTTGAGGTGGAGCTCCAAAGCAATGCGCAGGTTAAAGTCACAATCTAGGGCATTGAAGTGCGTACGGAATGGACGGGCAGCCGCCCCACCAGATACCGCCTGAAGCATCGGTGTTTCCACTTCTATAAAATCACGACCCCACATAAATTCCCTAATCTCGCGGATGATTCGACTCCGCACCTTAAACCGCTCCCGCGATTCATCATTGACCACTAAATCGAGGTAGCGCTGACGGTAAATCTGATCACTATCACTCAGCCCATGCCACTTCTCCGGCAGGGGTCGCAGGGCTTTGGTAACCAGGCGATATTCCTTGGCCCGCACCGTGACCTCACCGGTCTTGGTGCGGAAAAGGGGCCCCTTGACACCGATAAAATCACCCAGATCCAATTTCTTAAAGGAAGCATACTCATCCTCTCCGATTTCGTCCCGTCTCACATAGGCCTGAATCTTACCTTCGCGGTCGAGCAATTTCAAAAAAGCCGCCTTGCCCATCAGGCGGAATGCAACGATACGGCCGGCAACCGAAACTTCAGGGCCAAGTTCCTCCTCCTCTGGGAGTAGAAGGACCGCTTCTTTTGAAACATGGGTTTGCTCCCAATTCTGCAAGAAAGGATCGTTTCCAGATTCACGTAAACCATCTAGCTTGGCTTGACGGACGGCAACCTGATCGCTGCCGTCAAGTACGGGTGAGGTTGAACTGTTAACTGTCATAGAATAGGAAAGTTTTAGACTTATAGAATCGGATCATTGATGTAGATTGAAAATAGCGGAGTCGGGATCTCCTGCCAAAAACGGTCTATTTGAACAGGGAAAGTAGCAGAGGTAAATTCAATAACCCTTGCGCTGAAGGATATAGACCGGATAAGCACCAAAATCTTTGGCAAGTTCGAGGTTTCCCGCATATTCGAAATCAAATTCCTGGTATCGGTATGAGATCAAGGCAGCCACCGTTTCAGATACGAATACCGAACCAGGAAGTACGATAGGTTCGATCCGAGCTGCCTGATTCACATGCCTACCGAAAAAATTCCTTTTTTTCAAAATAGGATCAAACTCCTCATAGACTGGACCGGCATGCATGGAGATACGCACATCGAGTTTCCCATCCGATGAAAATTCATCCCATCTACCATTCCCAAAAAAATCCCGGATGCTCATGGCTAGCTTAAGTGCATCGCTGAGATCATCAAAAACCGCGAAGAAACTATCGCCCCAACTATTCAAAAAAGAAGGTGAACAACTCAATTCGTCCATCATCCGGGACACATTTCCATGAAAAACTTCAACGAACTGAGTGGTTTTATCCTCATCGACCTTGGTAAACGCCTCCACATCAGCAAAGAGCATCGTCTTGACCGATCGCATCGCTGCGACCGACTCGCCAAAGCTTTGCATAAATATGGGCTTGGTGTTTCCGGTTGGCATGGGAGGAACAAAGTTATCATCGAGAAGTTCAAGCACTTCATTTGCATTGATCACTTCAGGCTCATTGAAGGTCTCACGCCAGGAAGTTACAATTTCACCGGTGCCACCGGTTTCCCCGGGGTTACCATCCCAGAAAAGCAGCAGGTTAGGATCTTCGTTTAACCCTCTGCCCCGCATAGCCGCAAAACCAAGCATAACATCATTGCAGAAGGTGAAGAGAGTATCATCCCCATAATAGCCTTCGCTGGTCACATAATGAACAGAGGTAGCATGATCGAGGACTTTTTCGAACCGGTTAATCCAGTCGGTGCCCTCCCGGTGCACGCTGGTTTGGATGAATTTTTCCTTAGCAAAGGGCAGAAAGATATGCGTTTCACCACCTCTTTCCTGCATAGCTTCCAAAAAAAGGATATCCGTCCCGCACGCCGCCGAACTGTACCCGCAGGTGGACTGCATTTTGTCCAACCTTTCATGAATCTTTGTGCGGACAATTTCTTCAGCTTCCTGAGGAAACCTCCTTCTTTTTCCAGGGTTGTCAATCAGATGACCGGAACAAGCCACGATTCCAAGAGTCGGAAATGCTTTAATCACCTCATCGCGAATTGTTTCTTCCTGGTAGAGGGAACTGATTTGAAGGGCTTGCTTCCGGGTGCTGGCAATGTAGGAGGGCTTGGCGTCGTCTAGTTGAACTGCCGCGGAATAAGCCGCAAGGGATTCCTCAAGTGAACCGAGAAGAAGATAAGCTTCAGCAATGGTTGCCTGCACCCAATAGTTCGACTGCCCATTATCAATGATTTCCTGGCAGAGCTTTCTCGCCGTTTCCGCATACTCGCGGGCCTTGTCATAGTTCATACAGACAAAATGCATGAAGGCCACATTGATACAGGGGTAGTAAAGATTGTCAGCCGTTTGGTCATCCCCATCAATCAACGCATCTTGGCTAAAATAACCCTGCTCGTAGCGGGCAATGGCCAGATCAGCGTAATGCTGTTTTTTGCTGGAATCCGTGGTGTTCTCACACAAGTCCTTGTAGGCACTTGCCAGCAGGCTTTGCGTTTCCACATCCCTCACCCCTGAAGAAACCAAATCCTCCAGCACCTGAGTCGCCAAGTAGGGAGAACCCGCTTTGCAAAGTGCGTGCGCTGCCTTCTGGGAGAGAATTCGGTGGTTTTTGTGAATTCGAAGACCTGCCTTGGCCACATCGTGGGCTAGCAGAAATTCTCCTACCGCCAAGGTCCGGTCACAAAAATTAAGGAAGGTATCGGATGATGAGTGATCCTTATCGAAAAGCCTCCATTCCCTGCGGAGGCTCACTACATTGCGTTTGCCAAGTTGAGACATAGTCAAAACGCTAGGAAGGGAATTTGTTCTTTACGAGCAAAATCCCTCGGGAGATCAAAGCATTACATTTTTTCGTAGCGGGTGCGAAGCATTTGATTGAATGCAGCCAACTCGCGTGCTTTTCTCTTCTTGTCAGAAGGCTTCTCAAAATACCTCTTAGCCCGCACATCACGGATGACCCCTTCACGATCAAGAGTTTTTTTCAGACGGCGAATGGCACGATCCATTGGTTCACCTTTACGAAGTTTGATTTCAATAGACATAATAATTCAAAGCAAAGATACGATCTTAACGGAGCAAAGCCTTTCGTCAAGAGACAAGCAACCAAATCACGACCTTAAAATCAACTTGAACGATTCCTATACCTCGGTTCAGGTGGCGGAGCGGGCTCAGTGGTCTTCACACGCATACCCCGCACACAGTTAGCTGACCGTAAGTTCTTCAGCTTTTCCAAGGTTAAGGATAAGCGGAACCTCTGGTCCAATTCCACCACCAAACCTTCTGCATCTGCAGGTTCTGCAAAGGCCAGCCCCATGGTGGACTTCCCCACACCTCGTTCCGACTCTTTAAACAAATTTCTCAGGAAGAGAGGGGTCTCTGGATTGGATGGATTCACTAACCAGGTAATTTCCTCAATCAGTTGAGAAATGGCCTGGTCCACACTGCAAAGAGTGGTGATATTTAACCGAACTTCCCCCTCTTTATTCGAGGCGACGCCCTCCGCGACGATCAGCCCACCCTCCTGCAAGAGATTGCCGAATTTTTCAAATGCTTCAGTGAACATCGGTAGGGAATAATCTTTCTCCTTTGCCAGAAGGGTGAACCGGGCCCACGGAGAGCCATCCTTCTTGGTGTATCTCTTTTCAATATCGGCGAGCACGCCGCACAATCGAAAACTTCTCCGGTCCTTGGTAGCCATAATTTCATCATAACTTGCAGAATCCAATTCCTGAGCTAATCCAAGGAGGGTATCGACCGGATGTCCCGAGAGAAAAAACCCGAGCAATGCCTTCTCCAACTTAAGTTTTTCCAGATCGCCCATCTCCGGTACATCCTCAGAAATCTCAATGGGCTGACTCCCTGACTGTGCACCCTCCTCCTCTCCCATCATATCGAAGAGGCTAGCCTGGCCGGCTTCCCGGTCTTTGCGCCGCAACTGGGCTTCACCCATGGCCCGGTCCAAATCCGCAAGTAAGGCAGCGCGGTTTGCGTACAATGCATCAAATGCACCTGATTTAATCAGGCACTCAAGCACGCGTTTGTTGGCCGCTTTTCCATCCACACGTTCCACAAAATCTCCGAAATTGATAAAGGGGCCGTTGGCCTGTCTTTCCAAAACAATGCTTTTCCCCGCCACATCCCCCACTCCTTTGACCGCAGATAAGCCAAAGCGAATTTCGCCCAGTTTACCATCGTCTCCATCAAGCGGGGTAAAGTTTTCGCCCGATTTATTGACATCCGGCCCCAGTACGGAAATGCCCATTTCCTGGCACTCACCAAGGAAGTGAGACAGTTTTTCCGAATTCCCCAATTCACAGGCGAGCACACCTGCCATAAATTCAACCGGGTAATTCGCTTTTAAATAGGCGGTTTGATAGCTGATGATACCATAGGCTGCAGAGTGGGACTTGTTAAAACCATAGCCGGCAAACTTTTCCAAAATATTAAAAATTTCGTTGGCTTTCTTGGACTCGATTCCATTAACCTCCTTGGCTCCTTTTACGAATATTTCCCGTTGTTTGGCCATTTCCTCGGGCTTCTTTTTCCCCATCGCCCGGCGCAAGATATCCGCCCCGCCCAAGGTATATCCCGCGATGCGACGAGCGGCTTCCATGACCTGTTCCTGGTAGACCATCACCCCGTAGGTTTCCGCACAGACATCTTCCAACAGGGGGTGAGGAAACTGTATAGTCGAAGGATCATCCTTCCCCTTGATGTAATCCGGTATCCAGTCCATCGGGCCCGGACGGTAGAGGGCTATCAGGGCGATAATCTCATCGACATTGGATATGGTCATTTGCCGGCACAACCGGCGCATGCCCTCTGATTCCAACTGAAAGACTCCAATTGTGCGTGCTTCGTTAAGCAATTGGAAGGTAGGCTCATCATCAAGCGGCACCCTAGTAACCCGAAATTTCTCCAATCCGCCTTTTTTGCGGATGTGGGCCTCGGCCTCGGAGATGACCGTGAGGGTCTTCAGTCCAAGGAAGTCCATCTTCAACAACCCCAGTTCTTCCACCGGATCTTTGGGATACTGCGTGGTCAAAATCCCGTCCTGAGTGGTCAGGGGAACCAACTCCTTCAGTGGGCGGTCTGCAATGATGACCCCAGCCGCATGGGTGCCAGAATTCCGCACCATTCCCTCAATCACTTTGCCTGTATCAATGATCTGCTTGGCAATAGGATTCTTCTCGTATTCCGAAGCAAGCTCAGGGCTTTTTTTGAGGGAATCATCGAGGGAGATATTAAGATCATCCGGGATCATTTTGGCCAATTTATCGGCCTCGGCATAAGGAAGATCCCTCACCCGGGCTACATCGCGGATCACCATCTTGGCCCCAAATGTGCCAAAGGTGATAATGTTGGCCACACAGTCGCGACCGTATTTTCCACGGACATATTCAATCACCTCTCCCCTCCGGCGCATACAAAAATCGATATCAAAATCGGGCGGGGAAACCCGCTCTGGATTGAGAAATCTCTCAAATAGCAGTCCAAATCTCAAGGGATCAATATCGGTAATGCCCAAGACATAAGCGACCAAACAACCTGCACCGGAACCACGGCCCGGTCCAACCGGAATTCCTTGCTCCCGTGCCCACTTCATAAAGTCTGCCACAATGAGGAAATAATCATTGAACCCGGTTTTCCCAATCACTCCCAGTTCATAATCGAGGCGCTCGCTTAAGTCCTTGGCTGGAGAATCCTCCGTGCGGTCACCGTCTTTAAGGTATGACACCTCATACCTCTCCAGCAAGCCCTCCACGCATAGCCTCTGGAGGTACTCTACATTGTCTGCCACCGTAGTCTTGATCTCTGGCGGCAGGGTAAAGACGGGGTAATTATTTTCCCCGAAAGGCAGCTTCACATCGCACATCTCAGCGACCGCAAAGGTATTAGTGACAGCCTCGGGAACCTCCTTAAAAAGCTGTTCCATTTCCTCCCTCGACTTGAGGTAGAATTCGCGGGCATCGTAACGCATGCGATTGGTGTCGTCCAACTTGGAACCGGTTTGGATGCAAAGTAGGGCGTCATGGGGGGCCCAGTCCTCCCCCTTGACATAGTGCACATCGTTGGACGCGATCAATTTGAGACCAAATTTCTTAGCCAGCTTTATCAGTTCAGGAACAAGCTGTGCCTGTTCCTCGATACCGTGGTTGTGCAGTTCGACGAAATAATTTTCTTTCCCAAATAAATCGACCATCTGCCCCATGGCTCTTTCCGCCTCCTCTTCCTGACCGCGGAGAATAAGCTGTGGGATCCACCCCTGCATGCACCCGGTAAAGCCAATCAGGCCATCGGCGTGCTCAGCCAGGGTTTCGAGGTCAGTACGGGGGCGGTAATAAAACCCGTCCACATGGGCATCGGATACAATTTTACATAGGTTTTGGTAGCCCTTAAAATTTTTGGCAAGCAAGCCAAGGTGGAAGGATTTATGATTTTCCCGCCCGGGGCGCTCGTCATTTTTATGATCGGTGACGATGTAGCCCTCACATCCGATAATGGGTTTAATCCCACGCTTCTCCGCCTGCTTTACAAAAGAAACCGCACCAAACAGGTTCCCATGATCGGTCAGGGCCATGGCCGACATGCCCAGTTCGACCGCACGGTCCATCAACCGGTCCATCCTGCAGCATCCATCGAGCAGGCTGTAGTCCGAGTGCACATGCAAATGCACGAAATCTTTATCTTTGGTGGCCAAGTTATTTTTGGGTACTTACTTTACATCTCGTAAGGCACCGCATCTTTCAAGGCAATGTTGCTCACAGCGGACAGACCGCACTCTCCACCACTACTTAAAGAGGATAGAAAAAGACTAATTTTCCAACAGCAGGTACTTTTGGCGAATTAGGCGCCAGGCAACAATCAGAAAAGCAGTCAGTGGAATGCCGACAATCATACCGAGCAGTCCTCCAAATACTGTGCCCCAAAAGAACACGGAGGCTATAATCGCCACAGGATGGAGACCCGTGCGTTCCCCCATCACTTTGGGACTGAGCCAATAACTCTCAATCAACTGCACCATCGTAAAGGTGAGCAAACATCCCACGAGCACATCGTATTGGCCGGTTTCCCCGATGCCTCCGGGCTGGAAATAAGCAACCGCAAAGGCGGTAAAAAAACCGACCAATGACCCCAGGAAGGGCACCACATTTAAAAGGCCAAATAACAGGCCCAGGGCTAGACCAAACTTGAGCCCACAAAGAGTAAATCCGACCGCATATCCCACCCCCATCATAATCCCAATGATCAACTGACCACGGAAGAATGCCTCTATAATTTCCCTGAACTGCGAGGCAAGGTAGTTGAGGTCGTCCCGTACATCTGCCCGCAGGAAAGGCACCTGCCCAAAAAACTCCCGCAGGTAATTTCTTTTCGAACTCAGGAAGTAGAACAAGTAAACGGGCACGATGGCCAGGCAGGCAATCTGGGCAAAAAAGGAACTTAATCCATCCCAGGCACCCTTGATTAAACGGGTGGAACTCTGGGCAACCCGGGGAGCCTGATTGCTTAAGGCCGACAATGCACTCCGCCATTCCTGTTTAAACTGCTCAAATCTCGAAGATACCAGATTCCAGTTTTCTTGGCTGATATTTTGGCGGATTCCCTGTTCCACCCGCTCGGGCCAATCCGCGGAAGCCTCGGTGAACTCGCGGGCTTGCCCCAGGACCTGCCCTCCCAAACCCCAAAGCAAAAACCCACAACTCAAAAGAACCAGAGCATAGAGCAGGAGAATGGATAAACTTTTTCTCAACCCCAACGTCCTTTCAAATAGCTCAACCACGGGACTGAGTAAAACCGACAGAATTACCGCCGCCGCCAACGGCCAGAGAACCGAGGCAAATGAGTCCAGAAACAGAGAGAGGTAATAAACCCCCCACCCCGCAAAAAACAAAAGCACAAAGAGACAGCCCAGGCAGAGGGTGATGGAAATAAGCTTACCCTGGTTCCCGCAGAAAAAGTCGGTTGGTTTGTTCAAGTTGTTCATCGAAGCATCGAATCTTTGATTCTTGCCTTTAGTTTGCCCCAAGGGCAAGAACCTCTTTTTGCTCAATTATATTTCCCCTCAACGAATTCCCTCATCGACTCCGCTAAATACATATGACCTCTTTTTTCCGACACAGCCTGATTGGGCTACTTTTCATTGGGGGTGCAATGAGGGCTGAAGATGAAGAATCCATCAGTATCAATGACCGGGTTAACTCCGTTTACCAGTCCATTGTCCGCATTGAAGTGGTTTCTGAAATTGGATCCAACGGAAGAATGCTCAAGACGGGGTCCACCGGGAGCGGGGTGATCATCGACCCATCCGGACTGGTGGTCACCAATCACCATGTCGCAGGGAAAGCCACCCGCCTGCATTGCCGGCTTCACGACGGCGAGGAACTTTCCGCATCGCTGATTGGCGCCGATGCCCTTACCGACCTCGCCGTGATTCAGCTAAATCTTAAGGAACGCCCAGCCAACTCCTCCTCCCTACGGGTAGCAACTTTTGGAAATTCTGATTTGGTCAGGGTGGGAGACCCCTGTTTTGCCATGGGCAGCCCGGCTGGACTATCCCAATCCGTCACCAGGGGAATCATTTCCAACCTCGCCCTAATTTCCAAACGGGGCAGCACCTTTCGACTCGATGGCGAAAACATCGGCGAACTGGTGCGCTGGCTCGGACATGATGCGGTTATTTTCCCAGGTAACAGTGGTGGCCCCCTGGTCAATTCGGCCGGGGAAATCATTGGTATAAATGAGGTCGCGATTGCCAGTCTTGGTGGAGCCATCCCCTCGAATCTTGCCCAAAAAATTGCCCGGGAACTTTCCGAAACCGGGTCTGTAAAACGATCATGGTCCGGACTTGAATTGCAGCCTGCCCTTCGCCAGCACGATCAAGGCGTATTGGTTGCGGGAGTCATTGAAAACAGTCCGGCGGACCAGGCAGGCATGCTCCCAGGCGATCTCATCACCCGGGTCAATCAGACCCCAGTAAACGCTACCATTGAAGAGGACCTGCCCCCAGTCCACCAGCTCCTCAGCTCTTTTCAGCCGCAAATGAGTTTCGTGATCAAGGGAAGACGGGGAGAAGATACAAAGACATGGGAAGTGACCCCCATTCCTCGTGAACCGGCATATCATCCTGAAATGGAATTAAAAAGTTGGGGAATCACCGTACGTAATCTCTCCCTTCCCTCTTCGCTGGAGGCAAGAAGAAATGACCAGGAAGGGGCCCTCGTCCATACCGTTGCACCCGGCGGTCCATCTTTTAATGCAAAACCGAAACTTCTTGATGGGGACATCATCACCGAAGTGCAGGGAATCCCCATTTCATCGGCCGACGACCTCATCACATTTTCCCGAAAGTTTATCCGCGAGCAAAACGATTCCCTTCCGGCACTGGTTCGATTTGAGCGGGATCTTGCCAGCATACTCACGGTCATTCAGGTTGGCCCTGAACCAATCGATAAAAGACCGGTGGAGGCATGGAAAGCCTGGCTCGGGGTCGGCACTCAGGTAATTACACCCGACCTAAGCAAGGCATTGGGCTTGGATGATTCCACCCGCGGAGTCCGCTTGACTCAGGTTTTCGACCATACACCTGCCCAAAGAGCAGGTTTACTGGCCGGCGATTTGATATTTAAGATCGATGGTCAGATCATTCAGGCCTGGCAACCCGAGGACATCGAAGTTTTTGGCAATATGATAAAACAATACCGCACCGATGCGACCGTTCGCTTCAGCGGTCTGCGGGATGGGTCATTGCTCGAGATCAATGCCACGCTCGACAGACGCCCCACGCCTGCCAGTGAACTACCAAGTTTTGAGGAGGAATTTATGGAATTCACCGTACGCGAACTTTCCTTTGCTGACCGTGCTTATCATCGCATGCCCGAGGAACAGACTGGTTTACTGGTCGAAAATGTGGAACTTGCCGGCTGGGCATCTCTCGCCGGTATGATGCAGGGCGATATCTTGCTTTCGGTCAACAAGCACCCAGTCGATAATACCCGTGACTTCGAAAACCAGATCGAGGAATTGGCCAAAGAAAAAATATCCAGTGTCCTTTTTCACCTAAAGAGGGGTATTCATACCCTTTTCATCGAAATTGAACCGGACTGGGAAAAGTCTTAATCAAAACCAAAGTATGCTCAGAAAACCTTCTCATTTTTTATTCCTGCTTTTTTTCATCCCGTCTTCAGTATGCCTGGCCAGCGACATCTGGCGCTCCCTTCTTCAAAATCACGCCGAGTGTGTAACCTGGGTCTCTGCCTCGGTCAGAATAGAAATCAGTGCAAACGGGCGTAGTTACCCTCCTTCCGAAAGAAACATTGAGGCCTTGGGTACCATCCTTGATTCGAAGGGTATGACCGTCCTCTCCCTGAACCAATTCGATCCTACTGATTCCATTTATGCGAAAATCAGAGCCCCGCAGGCTGATATTCAGGTCAACTACACCGAAGTGAAACTTCTCCTCCAGGACGGAACCGAAGTGCCTGCAGAATTTATACTCAAAGACGACGACCTGGATCTTGCCTACATTCTCCCCAAGTCCTCCAAACATCCCCAAAACCCAGATGGCTTCCCTCATGTTAGCTCAAAACCCCAAGTGACCTTGCCCCAGGTTCTTGATCCTGTGGTCTCCCTAAGCAAACTGGGTCCCAACCTCTACCGCCAATCGTCGCTGTTGCGGAGTTGGGTAAATGCCATCATTGAAAAACCCCGTAATTATTATGTGATTGATAATGTCAGACCAGGTACTCCCGTGTTCAATGAGTCCGGGGAGTGGCTCGGAATTAGCCTTTTTAAAAAGGACGGAGGCCGGCCTTCGGGGGTGATTACTCTACCGGCTACGGATGTTCTCGAGATCGCGGAGCAGGTCCGCTTGCGGGCAGAGTAAATTTGCCGTTGCCCAAGTTGGGTTTGCACGAGAAAGTAGAGCTATTTGACCAATGCCAAGAGATCTTGTGAAAATCAGACCCCATGCAGTTTTCTTTTCCTTTTTTTGTTTATCATTCCTAGGCTGTTCAGAATCTTCCTACACTCCAGCTTCCGATTTGGAGTACAGAAATGAATCCTCCTCAACCTCCCTACTCTACCGAATTGGGGGTTCCACTCCATTTGGCTTTAAAAAACCCGAGAGAGTAGCCGGTTTTCATGATAATGGAAAGAAGAGGTTTGAATTCACTTTTTTAAATGGACTTAGGCACGGCCCTTTTATGTTCTGGCATAGCAATGGTATTCCCCACATTCAGGGTTCATATTTTGAGGGACTCAGGCAGGGTACCTTCAAAGCTTTTGGACAAGCGGGTGAATTGATCTATTCAAAAAACTTCAACAAAGATGAGATTGATGGAAACTTCACCCTCTATTATCCGATGTCTCGTTCGGAGACTTACCGGTATTTTGAGTTTTTAGAAAAAAGAAACCTCACTCCCCCTGATGTACCGGTAAAAAGCAACCTCCGTTTGACAGCTACATTTTCGCAGGGTATTCCGGTCGGTTCTTACCAAATTTTTTACCACCCGCAGGGTCAAAAGTCCTTAACCACTCTTGACCTACTAAAAGAGGAAGGGTCTTTTGATAAAGAAGGCCGTTTGGAAAAAACCCAGATTTGCTTCTACCCCCGCACCGAGGGTCTGATGGTTTTTGGACCAAAGGATGAATTCAGCAATATCATACACGAACCTAATCCAGATGGGCTTTCCCGGGCAATTGACGAGTGCTACTCTATGATGGAAGAAATTCCGGCTTACCGTAACCCGAAAAATTTACCTGCCAAAGTTTTTGCTATCGATGCCAGTGGCCAAAAAATCGCCCCAATCTGGTCCTCCGCAGTTGAATTCCTCGCCATTCGAAATTTTGATGGATTAATTCTTCGCCACCGTTATGACCCAACCTATGAATCCTACTCAACCCAGGCCCTTGCCAAGGCAAATGAAATTCTCATCGAGCAGGATCTATCAGAAAATTCCGCAGGGAATTTTGGGGCACAAACTCGCGCCCTCGAAGTCGTCGGTCTTGATGCAAACGGAGAAATTATTGATATCTTTTGGTGCAGTGACCATCGGGATGATATTGTCGACCTAGATGAACGCATCCTCAGGAAAAGAAAAAAAATCCAGCGCAACTGGGATCAGGGCAAGTCTTCCGTGTCAGAATGGCTAATTGCCGACGGGCTGCGGATGGTTATTAAGGAAAACAAAGAAATATATAAAGTCGTTCCTTAACCTCCGTTAGGCAAGGGGATATTTTCAAACGGGTTCGTCGGTGCGGCTTGGTCAAACGGGTTCGTCGGTGCGGCTTGGTCAAACGGGTTCGTCGGTGCGGCTTGGTCAAACGGGTTCGTCGGTGCGGCTTGGTCAAACGGGTTCGTCGGTGCGGCTTGGTCA
>Ga0181564_10002587_pt1 | contig 15708 bp, 11 predicted proteins | sample 011ome_24_FD_134512 | JGI IMG/M metagenome (GOLD analysis project Ga0181564, IMG submission 134512) | Coastal salt marsh microbial communities from the Groves Creek Marsh, Skidaway Island, Georgia - 011513CT metaG (megahit assembly) | ecosystem: Environmental > Aquatic > Marine > Intertidal...
AAATCAGTAGAAGAAGTAGAAGCAGAAAAGAAAGCCATTCGATCGGATCAAGTTCCCTATTATCAGTACGAGGAAGACGTAATCCTCAAAGCTATGGATCAAATCAATCTCAAGGTAGATGAACTAGTCCTTCAAAATGAGCAGTTTAAGCTCGATACCCTGTACTTCAAAAAAACAATTTCAAATATTATCGAATCTGTCTATTCAAGAGGAGTTGTTAGAAAGTCTGATCTGATTTATCCTTCGGAGAATATTTATATTGTTAAGAACAACAAATCGGAATTGGTATCTAAGAGTCAAATCTACACACTTCAAAATGTTTTTGAATATATTGATTCGAGATTAACTTCGTTGGGCTTTGAAAATCAATTAGCTGATTTTCAGTCTATTTTTATCGATTTAATCAACCCCAACTTAAGTTTAGACAACAATCTCACCAATAAGGATATAATGGATAAGATCTCCAAAATATCCACAAATAAAGGCTATGTCGATAAGGGAAAATTAATTGTACTTAAAGGAGAAGTAGTAGAGGCTGATAATTACAGCGTTTTGAGTTCTTTGAAATCTGAATTCGAATCAACAATCTGGTCAGATATCAATTATTACTTCATAATCGCCGGCTATACAGTGCTTGTTGCGATGGTGCTAATGATGCTGATGCTGTTTTTATTTAAGTATCGCTTGCCGATATTTAAAGATAACACCAAGGTAACCTTTGTGTATTTTAATATGATCTTAATGGTGTTGATCACATCTTTGATGGTTAAAATTCAAGTTGATTACCTCTACGTAGTACCACTTTGTGTATTGCCAATTATTTTGAAAACATTTTTTGATCCACGTTTAGGATTGTTTGTCCATGTTCTTACGGTCTTAATTCTAGGTTTTATCGTCCCCAATAGTTTTGAGTTTATCTTCTTACAGATATTGGCTGGTATTGTAACTATATTATCTGTTAGGGAACTTTATAAGCGAACCAATTTATTTATTACAGTAGCTCAAATTACTGGAGTTTATATTTTTGGATATATAGCATTTCATATCATTCATGAAGGAGGAGTCGAATCAATTCAATTTACCACCATTGGTTTCTTTGTGCTCAATGGGATGATCACCTTATTTGTTCAGCCTTTGGTTTACATCTACGAAAAGACCTTTGGATTGGTGTCAGATGTGTCTTTATTAGAACTTTCTGATACCAATTCTCCATTACTTAAGGAGATGTCTAATGTAGCTCCTGGTACGTTTAATCACTCGCTTCAAGTTGCAAATTTGGCTGAAGCTGCAGCCAATGAGATTGGAGCTGATGCGATGCTTGTTAGGGTAGGGGCGCTTTATCACGACATTGGAAAGATGCTCAATCCTATGTATTTTACAGAGAATCAAATCAGTTCAGTGAATCCTCACGATGAACTTTCTCCAGTGGATTCAGCAAAAATCATCATCGACCATGTTATCGATGGTATAGAGATGGCTAAAAAGAACAATTTACCAGATCGATTAATCGATTTCATAAGAACACATCACGGTCAAACTCAGGTCTATTATTTTTACAAGAAAGCACAAGAGCTGGATGAAAATGTCGACATAAAGAATTTTACCTATCCTGGACCACTTCCTTTTTCAAAAGAAACCGCCATATTAATGATGGCTGATTCGGTAGAGGCGGCCTCCAAAAGTTTAAAGAATCCTACATACGAAGAAATTAGTGATTTTGTTGAGCGTATAATTGATATGCAAATGACTGCAAATCAGTTTTCTAATTCGAATATTACCTTTAAAGATATCCTGGATATCAAAAAAACATTAAAGAAGAAATTGACCAATATTTATCATCTTAGAATTGAGTACCCTGAATAGGAGAATTATTCTAAAAAAATATTGTTTAATAGTAGTAAAATATTCTATATTTGCACCCGCGAATCACAAATTCGCAAAGGCCGGTCGCGTAGCTCAGCTGGATAGAGCATCTGCCTTCTAAGCAGACGGTCATAGGTTCGAATCCTATCGCGATCACTGAAAACCTCAACAGAACTGTTGGGGTTTTTTGTTTTAGATCAATTTGTGAGATCCATCACAACCAGGCATTCGTTTCGATCGTCCACATACACAGTCATCCATTCCGTATCCGTTTAATATTCGATCTTCATATTTTTTGATTCTTCTCAATCGTGTTTCAGATTGTTTTGCCTGGCTAAAAAAAAGCAAATATCCTCGTTGTCTACCAGGAGTAAGGGCTTCAAAAGCTGTTTTTAACTCTTTAGAATCACTAAATGTTTGTCTGAGTTCTTCAGGTAGATCAATCGATGTTTTCTTTGGAATGACTTTTAATCCCTTCTTTTCAATTTCAATAGCCTCTTTGATATAGTCTAAAATGATTGATTCTGAAGCTTGTATTTCTTGAATTGAAGTAAACTTAAACATCCTGATGTGACTTGAATGCTCACCTGGAGCATTAAGAAGGTTTAAGGGGTCTTTAAGTAATGCTCCTTTAAAAAAACTAAGAGAGAAATGATTTTTAAAAGCAGCTATGATAAATACATTTTTACCCTTATAGGTATAACAGGGGTTATTCCATTTGTAATCTTCATTTAATTGATCGATTTGAACAATTGATCTCAGATAAGAGAGTTCCTCTTTCCATTTTGTCAATCGATCAAAATAGTCATCTACTTTAGAGTTCATAATGAATAATGCAATTATTTCTAATTAAAGATAAATATAGGAATGATGACAAACAACTTTATAATTTAAATCAAAGATGTGATCAATAAAAAAAGGAGCCTAAAATAGACTCCTTTTTTGTCGGGGTGGCAGGATTCGAACCTGCGACCTCCGCGTCCCAAACGCGGCGCGATAACCGGGCTACGCTACACCCCGTGGTTATCTTATGTTTGCGGAGAGACAGGGACTCGAACCCTGGCGACAGTTTCCCGTCGACAGATTAGCAATCTGCTCCATTACCACTCTGGCACCTCTCCAGTCTCAACGACTAGCGTCTTTCAACGCGGATGCAAATGTACCTTATAGGTTTATTTCTTCCAACTTTTTTTTGGCTTTTTTAAACAATACTTTCTTATTTTTAAGTTATGGATCTCTTTTCAAATAACAATCAAGACTTTAACTCTATTTTACCCTACGATGGTGTAGTAGATTATTACGGAACTATTATGAGTGAATTCGCAGCTGCAAGCTATTATGAGGCCCTGTTAAACGACATTGAATGGAAAGCAGATCAAGCACTTATATTTGGTAAGTTAATCACCACAAAACGAGCTGTAGCCTGGTATGCAGATGAGCCATTTTCATATACCTATTCAAAAATCACCAAAACAGCTCTATTGTGGAATGAAATCTTATTGGAATTAAAACATATCGTTGAATCAAAATGTGGAGAAACATTTAATTCTTGTCTTCTCAATTTGTATCACAATGAATCAGAGGGGATGGCATGGCACACTGATGGTGAAAAAGACTTAAAAAAACACGGCGCAATAGCTTCTCTAAGCTTAGGAGCAGAGCGTAAATTTAGCTTCAAACACAAAAAAGAGGGTACTAAAATTGATATCGTACTACCTCATGGGAGCTTGCTTGTTATGAAAGGAAGCACCCAAGAAAACTGGCTTCATCGTTTACCACCAACGAAAATAAAAAAGGGACCTCGAATTAATTTGACGTTTAGAACAATTGAAAAATAAGTCGTTTACAATTTTTTTATAGTGTTTTTGTTTCAAGTATTCAATTAGAATTTACTAGGATCAACTCGATTCCATTTGACAAGTCAGTTTTTAATTTTTTCTTAACTCCAACATTTTCAATGACCTAGATGCTAATTTAGTTTATTAGATATTTCTTTATTTGAGCTTATTAGGATTTTTAACCCTTTTTGAAATTAAATTTCATAAATGTTAAAAAAAACTTAAAAATGTAACAAATTGATCTATGTCAAGTCTTTTAAGTAAAACCAACATTTATGAAAACCTTCTACCTGTATTTGATTTTTTTAATCACTTCTTTTATAGGATTTGCACAACAAACATCCACTATTGATTTTGATGGTGTTGTAAATCCATCTGAGTGGGAAGGAGCTCAAACCTATACCATCAATTATGAATTCGAACCAGGAGACAATATTGCTTCAAAGAATCCTACGGATGTTTATGTTAAGTACGATAAGGATTATATCTTAGTTGGATTTGTTGCATATACAGATATGAGTACGCTTCGATCCTCTTTGAGAAATAGAGATGAAGCATGGATGGATGATACGGTCTATTTCGGTATCGACACCTATGGAGATGGTCGGTTTTTGGTGTTTCTAGGTTCGAATGCCGAAGGAAGTCAGGTCGATATGAAATTGACCAATAATGGGGGTGACGATCCTTCGTATGATGTTAACTTTTATACCAAAGCATCAAAACATAAAAAAGCGTATCACGTGGAAATGATGATTCCCTTTAGCGGGATCCAATTTGATGAGGCTGATGTGATGAATTGGTCGATTACTGTTCATCGTTCTACCTATGTTGATGGAAATCGTTCACAAAATTTAAATTTTCCTTTGGATCGAAACAATTCGTGTTTTATCTGTCAATCTCCAGCAAAATTGGTATTGAAAAATATAAAGGCAAAGAATCGAGTGAACTTACTTCCCAATGTTTTTAGTGGAATATCAGCAGCTCACAATGGAGATCAACTCGCTTATGGAAAGCTTCAACCCAATTTTGGACTCAGTGGTTTGGTTGATATTAACAATAAAACCTCATTTGAATTTGCGATTAATCCTGACTTTTCTCAAGTAGAGGCTGATGTTTCTCAAATTACGGTCAACAATACATTTGCAATTCAATATCCAGAAAGAAGGCCCTATTTTAATGAGGGAAACGACTTTATTAATTTTTTGACTGATGGTGTTTATACACGATCGATCAATAAACCTTTAATTTCAACAAAGCTCATCAATCAAGGCAAAAAACAACGTTATTATTGGCTAGTAGCTTATGACGAAAAGAGCCCTTATCTTGTTGGAGGAGAGAATCGATCGTATTTTGGAGAAGGAGAGGGGTCATTGGCAAATATCTTTAGATATCAACGCACTTATGAGGGTGGAAGTAATATTGGGTTTGTATCTACGAATCGTTTTTACGATGGTGGAGGTTCCGGTAATTTATTTGGAATTGATGGATTGTATCGTTTGAAAGATAAATATACGATTGGTTTTGAGGTTGCTTCTACCAAAGTAGTTGAGCCTGAAACTGATTGGATTGACTCCTCAGATTTGATTGAAGGACGAACAGTTGCTCTAGATGGAGAGACAAACACGGGATATACTGCTTTGGTATATGCTAATAGAAGTACTAAGAATTGGAATACCGACATTTATTATGTTCATAAATCACCCTGGTTTGCTACCCCTTTAGGATTTGCAACTTCGAACAATTACAAAACTTTAAATATCAGTCATCGATATCAACATTTTTTTAAAGAAGAAAGTAAGATGAATACTTTTAACGTGAGTGCTCGATACCAGCTGAGATATAATTTTGACGGTCTTAAAAAGCTTTCTGATTTCAATGTTCAATCATTCATACGTTTTGATAACAATATTGGTACTGAATTGTCGTTCAGTAAAGCATTTTGGGAGGAGTTCTATGGCTTCGAAACAGATCAGCAACACGACTTATCTTGGTTTTTAATGTACAATCCTAATGAGAAGTTTAATATTCGAGGTTTTGTTTCAACCGGTAAATCGCTTTACTATGACAGCTCAGATCCTCAAGTAGGTCGAAATACTTTTATAGGAACATTTAACGATTTTCAGTTAAGTTCTAAATTTTCAATTGCTCCCAGTTTTCGTTTTACGAAATTGAAACGTCTCGAAAGCAACGAGTATTTTTATAAGGGATACATTATGAGAACGAATCTCAATTATCAATTTAACAGCAACATATCGTTTCGATTTGTTTTTGAAAAAAATAATTTTAGCGATAGTATCTTTACCCAATCCCTTTTAAAATACAATCCTAATCCTTTTACCATATTTTATATTGGAGGGACTACAGGTCATTCCTATATCGATCAAAGTTCTATATACAGAATTGATAGTGCTCAAATCTATTTTAAATTCCAATATATGATTGATATATAAACTGCTTTTATTTGGTTGGTTGGTACTGCCTAGTGATTAGATTTTTCTAATTGTTAGGCAGTTTTTTTATCTTCTCTCAATCCAATCGATCAATAATTCAAACCATTTGCTTACTTCAGGTATATTTTTAGTTCCATACCCATGTCCTCCTGATTCATGCATATGAAGTTCAGCTGTGTAATTCTTTTGAATCCACTCTTTGTATAGGTCGACTGTTTTAGGAGCTAATAATAGCTCATCGTCAGAGGCACAACTAAAAAACGCAGCAATATTTTCATTTGGTAGGTCGTATTTTGAAATGATATCTACCCAGGGATAAACTAATCCTATATAATTTGGACGAGACTCTTTTGGTCCTTGGAAGAGTGCCTCCAATGTAAGAGCGCCTCCTGCTGAGAAACCTATCATCCCTATTTGATTGGAATCAATAGAATAGGATTCACAATTGATTCTGAGGTGATTTAGGGCCTGAATTGCATCTTCTAGAGCATAAGGAAGCGTATCAACAGCGCATTTATGAATAGCTTCCCAATCTTCTTTAGCGACTAAGTCATTGACGTAATCTTCTGCATTTCCATCCACTGGATACAATCGATATTTTAGAACAAAAGTGTTGATTCCCATTGAAGCTAATCGTTGTGCAACCGTAGTTCCCTCATGCTCAATTGCATGAAAAAATAAAGCTCCACCAGGAGCAATGATCATCGCTTTTCTAGTGTTGTTAGAAGGATCAGCTAAAAATACTTCTAACTCAGGTTCAGATACATTATCGAGGTGCAATACATCCGATACCTTAGAGATATAGGTTTGAGATGGGAAATTAAATTTTTGTTTTGTTGTTGTAGGAAGTTTTACAAATGATTGTTTATTCATCTATATTCCTTTTGTTTATAATAAAACCCCCTGGGGTATAATTTTTGGGTAAGTATTCTTCTGGTACAGCCTTGGTGTTTCCATCTCTAGCTGCAGTATAGTGGGGAGACATTATTTCTATTTCTCTGGCGTTACAACAATCTTGAATATGTGCGTGTAGTTCAGAGTAGATCAAGGCTTGTCTACTTGCGTGATGAGTGTAAGCATTGATTTCATAAGAGACATAAAAATCATTTAAGCTGGTCTGTAACACAAATGGTTTGGGATCTTCTAAAACAAACTCTGTTTTTTGAGCCGCTTCGATAAGGGCCTCGTGTACTAGATTCCATGGAACGTCATATCCAATGGTAACAGTCGAGTGTACTATAAGTCCATCCCTTTCTGCTTCTGAAGTAAAATTAACGGTATGACTGCTCATCACCGTTGAATTGGGAACAGAAACTATTTCATTCTTGATGGTTTTGATACGAGTCACGAGAATGTTTTTTTCAACAACATCACCAACTGTGTTTCCAATTTTTATACGATCTCCAATCTTGTAGAGTCTCATATAGGTTAGGATGATTCCTGAAATAAGGTTCGATAGTGATCCAGCTGATCCAAAGGTGAACAAGAATCCTAAAAAGACAGATACTCCTTTAAATATAGGAGAATCACTTCCCGGTAAGTAAGGAAAGATCACAACAATCATAAAGGCGACAACTAGTACTCTTATGATTTGATAGGTAGGAGAAGCCCAGTCTGGATAGAATCCAGGAAGTTTTAAACGCTCTAACTCAATCTCAGATTTGAGGTATTTGATTCCTCTAAGGACATATCTGAATACAAAAATAATTACAGCAATCGTAATTAGATTAGGTAAGTAATCGATGACTGAAAACAAAATTCGCTTTAGGGGGCTAAGAACATATCCAAATAAAGTAGATCCTAAATCTTTAGTCCAGGGAAAGACTCCAAACAGCAGGGGTATACTGATATACACTATAAACAGTAGTGCGATCCACTTGATTATAGAATTGAGATTAATCAGCGCGTTGACTTGACTTTTGGCATCAAAGAGGGTGTAGTTTCTAATTTTGATTCCCTTGATTCTCTTGTTCTTTTGCTCGTATATTTTAATAGAAATCAACCTAAATAGCTTAAGGGCGTATTTGATGGTGAAAAAGGTGATGATAACAATTATTAATGCTATTCCAATGTTTTTTAACAGTGAGTAGAGACTGGTTTCATCTTTGTAGATTCTATAGGCTTCTGAAATGGTATTCATATAGCTGGTTGCAAGTGTTTTTCGGTCCACTTGCTGAACAGCAGCGTCTTGATCAGAGATGGCTAATAATACTTTGGAACCGTATATAACTTGAGTGTTGTCGTGATCATTTTTTATCGAAAATAGATTGCTGTTGTATTCTAACTCTTTGAGTTGTTGAATTCTTTCGTTGACAGCAGTAGCTCTTTCTAGTGCTGAAAATCCACCAATATCATTGTGAACTTTAAAGAGGGTATCGTTAAAAAAACCAATTACGGCATGACCTTCTTTAGGAGTTTTCAATTTTGTTTGAAGACTGTCTTTTTGAGATAGAACCGAAGGAGTATCTTGAGCTTTGAGCTGAAAACTTACTAAAAGTAACAACAAATAAAGGTGTTTCATCGTTTTTGTATTGATATTTAAATATAATCAAAAAACCATAAAATTTTAATTTTTCCCATTTTAGGTTGCGCTTTAAAATTTATATATTGCATAGACAAACAAAACTAACTAACGAATGCAAATAAAAGAATCCTCTAAAGTCTACGATGTTATTATCGTAGGATCAGGTGCTGGTGGCGGAATGGCTACTAAAGTACTTTCAGAGGCGGGATTAAAGGTAGCTGTGGTTGAAGCAGGTCCTTTTTATGATCCTGCTAATCCTGAGCAAAGCACTCAACTAAAATGGCCTTATGAATCTCCTAGACGAGGTGCCAACACCAGAAGAGCTTTTGGTGATTTTGATGCGCTTTATGGAGGTTGGGATATTAAAGGAGAACCCTATACAGTGGCCGAAGGAACAGAATTTAACTGGTTTAGAGCACGTATGTTGGGGGGAAGAACCAACCACTGGGGAAGAATATCACTTCGTTTTTCCCAGAGGGATTTCAAACACAAAGACATTGATGGATTAGGTGAAAACTGGCCGATTGGTTATGAGGATGTAAAGCCTTATTACGACAAGGTTGATAAGCTTATTGGGCTTTTTGGAAGCAAGGAAAATCTAGAGAATGAACCTGATGGTTTTTTCTTACCACCTCCCAAACCTCGTTTACATGAACTCTTTTATATCAAAGGGGCTCGTAAATCAAATATACCTGTGATTCCTTCGCGCATGTCGATGGTTACTAAAAAGATCAATGATGACAGAGGAGTTTGTTTCTACTGCGGTCAATGCAATCGCTCTTGTCAAGTGTACGCTGATTTTTCTTCTGGTTCTTGTCTGATTTTTCCAGCTCAAAAGAATGGAGGACAGATTGATATGTATGTCAATGCTATGGTACGTGAAGTATTGACGGATGAAGAAGGTAGAGCAACAGGAGTGTCTTATATCAACAAAGAAGATCGCAAGGAGTATTCACTAAAAGGAAAGGTAGTTGTACTCGCAGCATCTGCGTGTTCTTCTGCTAGAATCTTGTTGAATTCAAAATCCAAGCAGCATCCAAATGGATTGGGAAATAGCTCAGATGTAGTTGGTAGATATCTACACGATTCTACAGGTGCTTCTAGAGCGGCATTTATACCAGAACTAATGAATAGAGATGTGTCCTATAACGAGGATGGTGTAGGAGGGATGCACGTTTATACTCCTTGGTGGGGAGACCATTCCAAATTAGATTTCGCTCGAGGATATCACATTGAAGTATGGGGAGGTATGGGAATGCCTGGTTATGGATTTGGATTTAACCCTAACGATCTCAACCGATTCTTTGGAGAAAAGATAGGAGGATATGGGGAGCATTTAAGAGATGATGTGAAAAAGTACTACGGATCAGTTCTCGGTATGTCGGGTAGAGGTGAAGCCATCGCTCGAAAAGATAACTATTGTGAAATTGACCCTTCGGTGGTGGATGAATGGGGAATACCAGTATTGCGTTTTAACTACAAATGGTCTGATCAAGAAATCAAACAGACCAAGCATATGCAAGATACTTTTGAGGAAATCATTCACAATATGGGAGGTATCGCTCTAGGTGATAAGCCAGGTGCAGCAAATAATTACGGTCTAACAAAACCAGGTGAAATTATACACGAAGTGGGAACTACTCGTATGGGGAATGATCCTAAAACATCAGTAGTGAATAAATTTCAACAATTACACGAGGCTGATAACGTATTTATTGTAGATGCCGGACCATTTGTGTCTCAGGCGGATAAAAATCCAACCTGGACCATTTTAGCCCTCTCTTGGAGGACTTCAGATTATATTGTTCAACAGCTTAAAGCTCAAAATATTTAATTATGGATAGAAGAGAGAGTTTAAAGTCCATCGTACTTGGATCACTGGCCGGAAGCTTTGCACTTTCGTGTAAGGGTGAACTAGAAGAACAAGAACTTGCTGTTATTGCTGATGGAGCTACTGTTTACGGTAGAACTGCTGAAGAGAAAGCAATCGACGAACAACTGTACGCTGAGCAATTTTTTAACGAGCACGAAATGGATACCCTTAGAGTGCTCTGTGCTTTGATATTGCCTGCAAATAGTGAATTTGGATCTGCAACTGATGCTGGAAGCCCAGATTTTATAGAGTTTATGGCAAAGGATTACCCAGCATTTCAACAGCGATTAAGAGGAGGTTTAATGTGGTTAGATCACGAGTCAAACATTCGTTTTGAAAAAGAGTTTAAATTCTTAGAAGAGTTAAATCAAAAGCAGTTACTCGATGGTATTGCCTATTACGATTACGATACCCCTTCATCAAAACGTCCTTTTGAAGTCAATTTCTTCTCCCTAGTCAGAAATTTAACCCTCACAGGTTATTTTACATCTGAGATGGGAATTAAAGATCTAGGATATAAAGGAAATACCCCAAATGTTTGGGATGGTGTTCCTCAGGAAGTCCTCGACAAACACGGAGTTTCATATGAAAAAGAGTGGTTGGCAAAATGTATCGACCAATCAAAAAGAGCTGATTTGGCCCAGTGGGATGATGAAGGTAATTTATTGACCTAAGCCTTCTGACAGACTAAAACAACAGCCTGGTTGTTAAAATCAGTTGTAAAGAATAAATATTGAGCACCGCCATCTTTTATGCGGTGCTTTTTTTTGAGCTGTTCTACGCTGATTTTAAAATTTCTACAACTGATATTGGCCTTTGTATTTTCAAATGGCTTTAGGTTTTTCTTATTGTAGAAAAGTACTTCATTGACTTTAAAGATTCTCCCAGGGAATTCAATCAACTCATCAGATGTGTATAGATGCGTATTCGAATGCAGTTTACCAAGCTTAAAATGCTTAGCGATTGTTTTAAACATCCCGATCTTTAAAAGAGCTACATTGGGCTCGTAGAGGTAGCTGCCAATTGGAGTAGGGGTTATATTGGTTTTTTCTTCTGAATCGATTAAACTATTAAAATCCAAATGAGGACTCTCTAGATTAACCGCTTTAACTGTAGGAGTTTGATCAAAATTTTTTTCTAAGATCCACAACAGTTCCTTGAGTTCGTTTTTTACAGCTAGAGCAATAATCTCCTTAACACCACTTAAATCTTTGATTCCTTGGCTTATATCAAGTAAGGGGGCTGTTTTAAGTATTATTAGAGGTGCTTTATCAAACAACATTTCTAAATGCATAGGAACATCAGGCTTGCAATCACTTAGAAAAAACACTCTGTTTTTTTGATGGTCCCTACGATCAGGATCAATATAGATCATATCGTACAGCTGATTTGAGTTGAGAACCGTAGCAATTCCATCTTCGTTGTAGCAGTTAATGTTATTTGCATTTAGTACACTGAAATTGTGTTGAACGATTTCAGCGAGCTCTGGGTTGATTTCAAAGTGATCGACTGATATGGCTTTTTTAGCAAAGTAAAAAGTATCCACTCCAAGCCCTCCACTGAGATCGGCAATTCGATTTGCTGTAGTTAAATTGGATTTATAGGCTGCCGTTAATTCGGAAGAGGTTTGTTCAATATGGAGTTTTTTAGGGTATAAAATACCCTGGGTATGATACCAAGTTGGAAGCTTGTATTTAGCCTTTTTAGCAGACTCAATTTGCTCGACAAGTTCTTTGTTTGAAATTCCTTCAAAATAGGGCTTAGAAAGTAAAACTGACATGATGTCAGTGCCTATATTATTTTCTATAAACTCTTGAATACCAGTATTTAATATGAGTTTATTCAAAGTAATACTATAAATTTTTCGTAAGACTTTTTACAAAGCTATAATCCTTGAAAAACACCTTTAAAATCACCTTTAAGGAGGTGTAAAAAGGTATTGCTAAGACCATCCCTATAGGTCCTGATACGAGTCCTCCTACAACTATTATTAGGAAGATTTCAAGTGGGTGTGATTTGACGCTATTGGAGAAGATAAACGGTTGAGTAAATAAATTATCTACTAATTGTCCAACTGCAAATCCGATGAGTACATAAATGGTTTTTGGTAAAATAAAATCTGCAAAATCAGCTCCTAAAAAACTACTCATTGTTAAACTACTCATTAAAAGGGCTCCTAAAACTGGGCCTATGTATGGGATGAGATTTAATAATGCACATAAAAAAGCGATGATCATAGCATTTGGAACCTCAAAGATGGTCAAACTGATGGTATAGATTAAGAAGAGGATTAAAATCTGCAGTAAAAGCCCTAAAAAATAACGAGATAATAAGTTTTTAATAGTGCTAAATGCCTCTTTGCTCTTTTGGTGCTTTTCTTTTGGCATAAAAAGCAATATGGTGTTTTCCAACATTTTACTGTCCTTTAAAAAGAAAAAAGAAATAAATAAAGTTGCAAATAAACCAGCGCTAAAACTACCTAAGAAACCTAAAAGACCATTGATGACCTCTGGAATAAACTCTAAATTGAGCCCTTTAATACCTGAGAGGCTCTCAGTTCCCAGATCTATACTAGTAGGATCTATGTTGAGGTGTAGTAATAATTCGTTGTAAGATGCTTCAATACTCGTTTTGAGCTCGGATATATTCAAAAGACTCAGGTTTTCACCTTGTTGCACTAAAAGTGGTATAAAAAGAAAGAACAATCCTGTAAACACCCCTAAGATCATCAACATACTCACAAGAGCGGCTATTGATTGATTGAATTTGAGTTTGTTCTTAAGAAAAAGGACTACAGGTCTTCCAATAAGCGATAAAACACTTGCTAATAGTATGTATAGCAAAACAATTTTGATGCTGATCAGTAGTTTTAAAAGCAGGTAAATACCCACTAAAATAAGGACAGCTCTAATGATGCCATCTGCTATAGTCTTAGAATTCATTTTAACTGTTTTTGGAGTTAAACAACACTGTTGCGTAAACTGCAGCAGTCTCCGTTCTCAATCGTTTGTGACCTAAAGATACAGCTTTAAAACCAGCATTGAGAGCTAGATCGATTTCTTCTTTAGAGAAATCTCCCTCAGGTCCTATAAGGATGATGCAATCTTCATTAGCAACTAAGCTATCGTCTAAGAAGACTCTAGGTTGATCATCTTCACAATGAGCTATATACAGGGATCCAGAGTGATTTTCGCTTAAAAACTCTTTTAGTGTTTTCAAAGGTAGAAGGTTTGGTTTATAGACTTCAAGAGACTGCTTTAAGGCGGATTGAATCACGCGTTCAAATCGATCTTCTTTGATGACTCTACGCTCAGATTGATCACATATGACTGGTTGTATCGTACTGATACCTATTTCTGTAGCTTTTTCTAAAAACCATTCGTAGCGATCGTTATTTTTTGTCGGCGCAACCACCATAGTCAATTGAGCCTTTGGAGGCTGTTTTAGATGACTTTCAGTAAGCTCAATGTCTACTGAATTAGAGCTTATCATACGAATAGCTCCCTTTGCTAATAACCCATTTCCATTGGTGAAATGAACAATATCACCTATATTTTTGCGAAGCACTTTCACCAAGTGATTGCGTTCTTCACGATCGAGCGTACAACTCGTTTGTCCTTCTTTTAATTCGCTGTTGTAAAATAATTGCATCTTAAATATGGTATCGAGCCTTTGCTGTAATCTTTTGCTCTGAAAAATCACCTTCAAGATATTTCAAATATCCCACTATTCCAATCATTGCAGCATTATCAGTACAATATTCGAATTTTGGCAGGTGAACCTTCCATCCTAAATCGTTCTCAGCCTGCTTTAAAGCGTCTCTAATCCCTTTATTTGCAGAAACACCACCACCAATACCAATTTCTTTAATTCCAGTTTCTTTAGAGGCTTTTTGAAGTTTGTCCATTAAAATAGAAACAATGCTGTATTGAATTGAAGCACAAATATCTTCTTTGTTTTCTTCGATAAAGTTCTCATTTTGTGTCATCTGATCTCTTAAAAAGTATAAAATACTTGTTTTTAGACCACTAAAACTAAAGTTCAATCCCTTGACCTTTGGTTTGGGAAATGGAAAAGCCTTTGGGTTTCCACTTTGAGCGTATTTGTCAATAAGGGGTCCTCCAGGATAGGGAAATCCCAATAATTTAGCGGATTTATCAAAGGCTTCACCAACAGCATCATCGATGGTTTCTCCTAAGACTTCCATATCAAAATAACTGTTGACTTTGATGATTTGAGTATGACCTCCAGAAATTGTCAATGCTAAAAATGGGAACTCAGGCATTGGTTTATCCATTTCATCTTTGATAAAATGAGCTAGAACATGTCCTTGGAGGTGATTCACTTCGATTAAAGGGATGTTTAAACCGAGTGCTAAAGACTTGGCGAATGAGGTTCCAACCAATAATGAACCCATAAGTCCAGGTCCACGTGTAAAAGCTATGGCGGATACGTCTTTTTTGTCGATATTTGCTTTAGCTAAGGCCTGGTGTACAACCGGTAAAATGTGTTGTTGATGAGCTCTAGAAGCGAGTTCAGGAACGACACCTCCGTATTCTTGGTGAATTTTTTGTGAAGCTACAACATTGCTCAACAGTAAATCGTCCTTGAAAACTGCTGCCGCAGTATCGTCACAAGAGGATTCAATAGCTAATATGTAAATGGGTTGTTTCACGATTCAAATTTAAAGTACAAAGGTAAAACATAAAGAACTATCAAAAAACTAAGATCTATAGGATTTAAATTAGCGAGAAATATCGCTATTGTATTGGTGGTCTTAACTGCTATAGGATCTATTGGCTCTGTTCAAACTACACTTGCTGGATGGCTTGTTAACTCTATCAATGAGAACTACGACGTCTCCATTAAAATCGATCGTGTCAAAACTTCATTTTTAAACTTCAACATCAGTTTAACCGATGTATTAATTGAGGATCCAGTTCAAGATACGATTATTTACGCTTCTGAAATTAAATCGAAGCTCTACAATCTAAAAGTAATTGCGGGTGGTCCTATAAATCTGAGTAAAGTTCAATTTGAAGATTTTAAATTAGAAATCAATACCCCAAAAGATAGCAGTTATAATTATCTAGATCAATTTGTTCAGAAATTGTCAAAAAAAGAAGGGGAGTCCAGCTTTTATATGAGTTCGGATGGAAT
>Ga0181564_10002589_pt1 | contig 15706 bp, 15 predicted proteins | sample 011ome_24_FD_134512 | JGI IMG/M metagenome (GOLD analysis project Ga0181564, IMG submission 134512) | Coastal salt marsh microbial communities from the Groves Creek Marsh, Skidaway Island, Georgia - 011513CT metaG (megahit assembly) | ecosystem: Environmental > Aquatic > Marine > Intertidal...
AATTATTAGTCATAATAGTTATACTTTTTCTGTTTTTTAAACCTCCAGCTTTGAGAATGACCTAAGCTATGTTGATTAATAGATTTAAAGGGATTAACAAAACCCATTCCACAATTAAGATCTTTTTTAACAGTTTCAAATTTATTTTTGGGCTCTTCTTGCTCTTTTCTCAATTGATCAATTTCAATTTTTCATTTTAAATATTGACTATAAAAATTAGACAATTTTACTACTAAATCAGGGGAAAACAAACACCAAATTAAAAAAATAATTAAATCTACTTTAAAAGTTCACAAAATATTATTTTCTTTTTAAAAGAATAAGTAGAGTCATAAAAATGTAGTAAAGATAATAATAAAGGTTCATTTTTTTATTCATCATAGCATCTGTTTTTGCAAGTAAAGTTGGGGTTTGCATTGTAATGCCTTTAATCTGAGCCAGTCCTGTAATACCGGGTTTGACTTTAAACACCCCTCTTTTTTTTCGCTCCTTAATTAATTTTCTTTGGTTAAACAAACAAGGTCTTGGACCAACTAAGCTCATATCTCCTAAAAATACATTTAATAGTTGTGGGATTTCATCAATTTTTGTTCTTCTTAAAAAAAATCCAAATGAGCTTAATTTAATATCTTTAATTAAATGTGTTCCAGCTGATCTCACACCCTTTGGCATGGTTCTAAATTTAATTAATGAAAAAGATTCAAGTTTTTGACCAACTCTTTTTTGTATAAATAAAGGTGAGCCATTTTCAAATAAACCGATAAAAAAAATAAAAATTAATAAAGGTGAAAAAAATATTAAACCTACGAATGAAATAAAAAAATCAAAACATCGTATCATTTTCCTTGAACCATTCTCCTAATGCCTTCTTCAACACTTAAAGGTGGTGTCCAATTCAATGTTTCTTTCGTATAACTACTATCTACCCTTAATGATCCAACCAACCTATTAATTTCATTACTTCTTCCGAATACTGAACCTATAAATTTGAGTAAAGATAAAGGGACGGGAAATAAACTTGCTTTTCTTCCCATTGATGAGGCAATAAGCTTTATAAAATCTGGCGTTGATAAATCTTTATCATCTGAAGCTAAAAAAATTTTTCCATTAGCGTCTGGATGATCTATACATTGATTTAGTAAATCAACTAAATTGTCTATTCCAATCATAGAACGATGATTTTTAATCAAGCTTAATGGAAGAGGAATACCTGATTTAATAAATTTAATTAATCGAGATAAATTTCCTTTTGCACCGTAACCATAAACTAAAGGTGGCCGCACTATAACAATTTCTAAACCTGTTTCAATAGCCACATCCCACAATGCTTTTTCAGCTTCAAATTTAGATATTGCATATAAATCTTGTGGATTAGGTAAGTGATCATTTGTAAATTTATCTATGATCTGACTTTCATTTTTTTTTTGATTAGCAATTATTTTTGAATTTTCTCCATTGACCTTAATTGAACTCAAAAAAATAAATCTTTTTACACCTTCGCTTGCTGCTTGTTCAGCAAGATTTTTTGTACCATCAATATTCACTGAACGGTAAATATCAATTTTTTTTGTTAAGTTTACATTATCTGCTATTCCCGCACAATGTATTATGCATTTTACGTTTGATAAACTATTTTTCCAATTAGTTTTCTTATCAATATTTCCAATTGAAAATTTTTCATTAATATCAATATCAAATGTTTTGTTAATATTTCGAGCAGCAATACGTATGTCTCTATTCAGATTAATAAGTTTTTTACTAAGTTTAAATCCTATAAAACCAGATGCTCCTGTAACTAATATTTTGCTCATTTATTTTCACTTCTTAAAAACTGTAAGCTACGAGAGATTAATTTATGAAAACAGAAGCTAAGATAATTAAAATCTAAATTATGGGTTTTAAGTGCATGTATAATTTCTTTATTTTGAATTAAAATATTTCTAACACTTTTGTTAGTCGTTCCGCCTAAACGCATTTTAATCCAAGTTTTTGGTACATAGCAAACATTAATTTTATTTACCTCTAAAAAACGCATCATTAATTCAACATCAGATGCAATTTTATATTTAACATTAAAACAACCAAATTTCTCATATATTTTACGACGAACAAAAAATGTTTGATGAGGTGGACACCACCCCCTTGAAAATAAACCTAAATTAAATTTACTTGATTTCCAATAACGGACATTTTTTGAGATATCATTCTGACTTGTATAAATTAAGTCAGCATAACACGCATCTAGAGATTTGTTGTTTTTAAATAAATTTACTACATCCGATAAAACTTCATCATTTGCGTAAATATCATCAGAATTTAAAAAACCAACTATTTCTCCAGTTGAGTTTTTAATGCCTTTGTTCATTGCATCATAGATCCCATGATCAGGCTCACTAATTAAGGTTTTTATTTGCGAGCGTTTAGTCTCTAATATTTGTAAAGTTTCATCAGCACTATTTCCATCAATTATAATATGATCAATATCTTTATATTTTTGTAATTTAACTGAGTTTAAACAATCATTAATGACCGAAGCACTATTATAAGTTGCAGTAATTATTGATATTTTCAAAGCTTCTAATTTCTTTTTATAATTATATTTTCTAAAACTAATAAATCCATTTTAGTTCTAAGAAAAGTATCAAGTGCTTCCTCAGGTTTACATACTACTGGCTCATTTTCATTAAAAGAGGTATTTAAAACCATTGGCACTCCAGTCAAGTTTTTAAACTCACTAATTAAATTATGATATCTTGGATTGGTTTTTTTATCTACAGTTTGTAATCGACCAGATCCATCAATATGCGTTACAGCTGGAATTTTTTCTCTTTTTTCTTTTTTTATTTGATAAACTTGCATCATAAATGGAACATCATCATCTTGCTCAAACCATTCAGAGACTTTTTCACGAAGAATTGATGGAGCAAACGGTCTAAAAGATTCACGACGTTTAATTTTACTATTTAATATATCTTTAATATCTGATCTCCTTGGATCACACAAAATACTTCTATTTCCTAGGGCACGGGGTCCCCATTCCATTCGTCCTTGAAACCAACCAATAACTTTACCTTTTGCTATTTCAGCAGCAGTTTTTTGAGTAATCTCACTAAAATTAGAATAATTTTCTATTACACAATTTTCATTACTAATTCTTTTTTTTTGTGAATTTAATAAACTTTTAATATAGCTATCTTGAAACGAAGGGCCAAAATATGCATGATTGTGTGGAATAGATCTGTGTTTAGCCATTTTACCTCCAAACCGATGCCAAGTTGTTAAAGCAGCACCAATAGCGCCACCCGCATCTCCCGCTGCAGCTTGTACATAGATTTTCTTAAAAGGTGTTTTTAAAAGAACTTTTCCATTTGCTACAGAATTCATTCCACATCCACCTGCAATTGTAAGATTATCTATTTTATATCTTTTATAAATTTTATTTAAGAGATGAAAAAATGCTTCTTCATACATGGCCTGAACAGAATGGGCTATGTCTTTGTGTTTTTGTTCTATTTCTTGAACTTTATTTCGAGATTTTCCTAAAAGTTGTTCAAGTTTTGATGAAAATAAAATTCCAAAACTTGGTGATCCATTTTCCCACTTATAACTAATTTTTTCACTATGATGTCGAAAATATTCAAGATTTAATTCAAAAGTTCCATTAGATTTTAACCTCACTATTTTTCGCATCTGTTCGATATACACTGGCTTTCCATAAGGAGCTAAACCCATTACTTTGTATTCATCGCCATAATTATGGAAACCAATAAATTGAGTTAATGCCTGATAAAAAATACCTAATGAATGTGGAAAATAAATACGATCCTCTAAATTTATCTTTATACCTCGACCGATACCCCATGCAGAGCTTGCAAAGTCACCAAAACCATCAACAGACACTGCTACTGCCTCATCAAATGGAGAAACGTGAAAAGCTGAAGAGAGATGTGCTGTATGGTGCTCAACAGAAATAATAGACCCATTAAATTTAGAATTTGGAAATTTTTTTTTTAGATAACCCTTGACGCCTAAACGTTTACGTTTATTTTGAAAACGATCTAAAAGTAATTTCAAACTAGGACGCTTACTGAATGTAAATAAAGCTTTTCTAAAAAAATTTGCACTTGTGTCTTGATTTAATGCAATAAATTTTACATCTTCCAGATTGATGCCACCCTCTAATAAACACCATTGTATTGCTTCTGATGGAAAACCAGCCCAATGTTTTATCCTTCTAAAGCGTTCCTCCTCAGCTGCAGCAATTAAAGCTCCATCTTTAATTAAGCAAGCTGATGAGTCTCCATGAAAAGCATTTATACCAATGATATACATATTATAGCTTTTATTTTTTTAAAAAAGTTTTTCTACTTAAATCTATCACTTTCTTAGTAAATAAATCCCAAGAATATTGTTTTGACTTAAGATACGACATTTTACTCATATAATTTAATATTCTTTTTGAACTTAGAAGAAAATTGATCTTTTTAGAAAGATCAATTTGATCATCAAGCTTAAAATATTTTGCAACATTCCCCGTAAATTCAGGCATTGGTTGTGTTTTTGCAACAAGAACTGGTAGACCAAATGACATTGCTTCAAGAAGAATGTTTGGACAATTTTCAATTCTAGAAGGAAATATAAACAAGCTTGCTTTTTTGTATAGTGAATTTAAAATTTTTTCATTAACACCTGGAATAAAATCAATTGAGTTATCAACTTCTAATTTGTTAGATAGTTTTTTTAAATATTTTAAATATTTCTGATCAGAAAAATTTCCCACAAGTTTTAATCTATAATTTAATCTAGTTATTTTTGGAAGATTTGAATAAGCAAAAATTAATTGTTCAAAATTTTTGTATCTGTAAAAATGAGACACATATAAAATATATTTTTTTTTTAAATAATTTGACCTGGTGATAATTGTATTTTTTTTTTGATTTTTTACTCCAATTGAAATTTTATATAATTTATTTTTTTGAATATTATTTTTAATTAAAATTTTTTTACCATAATTTGATAGTGCAATAACTGCTGTAGCCTTTTAAATAGAAATTTTTATCATATATTTCAAAAGTAATAATCTAGTTTTTCCCATTAATGAATTTTTCATGAAACCAAGGTTTGAAAAAGGTGCAAGATTTGAAAGACCAACGATTGTCGGAATGTCCAATCTTGATAATGGTAAACTATGAGAAAATGTTAAAAAAATATCAGGCTTTAAATATTTTATTAAATAAATTTGTTTAGTATTTTCCCAAATAAAACGCTCCAACCAATTAAATTTTTTATATTTAAATTTAATTTTAATATATTTTACTGATTTTTCATTTCTAATTTTAAAAGGAAAACTGTCAGAAATTAAAACAATTAGAATATCTTTTTTATGAGAATAAAATTTAAACTTTTTTATAAATTCTCTTGCTCTTGTAACTTGTCCACCCTGTTTTGCAGCAAGAAGATTTAGTAATATTTTCATTTATTGTTTTTTTGTCTTAATAGAATATTATAAAGAAAAATTATATTTTTTTTTATTTATTGATAAGTATTCAATATTAATTATTTTTTAATATAATTTAAATTATACATTTTTTTTTTTTAAAATAAAAATAGCTTCTGCACCAATATTATTAAATAAAAGATCAAAATAAAAATCTAAATAAAAATTTAATTTTGGTAAAAATTTATCTATAATTGGAATTGATAATGAATATCTATAAATTTTAACTATCTCAAAATTATTACTGATAAAAATTTTTGTTAATTTTTTTTCAGTCAAATATTGAATGCTATATTTATTATTTCTTTGATATCTTTTAGAAAATAGAAATTTATTTATCTTAACTGTAAAAAAATTATATAATGAACTTTGAATAATTACTTTTGAATTTTCTTTGGAAAGAGAAGAAAGTTTTGAAACTAATTTATTTATATTTGGATAATGTGCAACAACACCCAAACAAGTAATATAATTGAATTTAATTTGATTGTTTAAAAGTGTTAAATCTTTATTTATAAAAATTACTCCTTTCTTTTTTTTAATCTTTTTTTTACACATATTTAACATTGGAGTTGAAATATCTACCAAAGTTGAGTTACTGAAATTATTTTTATTAACTATAATTGAAGTAATCTCTCCAGATCCAGTGCCTACGTCAAGAAACTTACCCTTTATTTTATATAAGTTTTTTAAAACAATTTTTTTTCTTTTAAGAAAAGTATAATTTTTAGAGGATTTAAAATTAGTAAAATTTTTATTATAATTTAGAGAAATTTTATTAAAAAAAAATTTTACTGGATTAGAATTTTTTTTCATTTTGTTTTAATATTGATTTTAATGTATTAAGTTAACTATAATACCATCTTATATTCTCTTCTCCAAATTTCAAATAGTACTAAGCTAAATAATCTTTCACTATTACTATATCCTCTGTCAAGACCATAAAACAATTTATTAATAATATTTTTTTCAAAAATACAATCGTTTTGAAATAAAATTTCTTCAAAAAAATTTCTCCATGTTCCAGATCGGAGCCAATTAGAAAGAGGTATTGCAAATCCTTGCTTCCTTTTTTGATTAAATTCAGCAGGTAAAATTTTTTTTGTTATCTTTTTTAATAAAATTTTCCTCTCATGAGTATTTGCTTTAAGTGAACTTGAAACTTTACCAAATGCAAATTCAATTATTTTTTGATCTAATAAAGGAGATCTAATTTCAAGAGAATTTAACATGCTAGCTCTATCAACCTTTACTAAAATATCTTCTGGCAGGTAATTTTCAAAATCCATCCTTGTCAATCGTTCAAGAAAGTTTATATTTTTTGGTGTTCGATCTTTAAAAATACTTTCTGCCATTGTGGTCTGAATTAAGTCTTTGACTAATTCATGTCTTGTTTTGCTATCAAAAAAAGTTGGTATCAAAGGTAGTTCAAAGTTTATTTCACTTGCTAATGATTGTAGCCAATTTCTACCCCTAAAACCGATAGGTAAAAAATCATGTGAGAATTTTGAAGTCAATTTTCTTATTTTTTTTGGTATCCATTTGGAATATTTGTTTCGCCATAATAATTTATCATAGTGCTTATACCCTCCAAATAACTCATCACCTCCATCACCTCCAAGAGCAACTTTACAATGTTTTTTTACTAAACTTGACACCAAATAAGTCGGTATCATTGATGAATCAGCTATTGGTTCATCATATTGATAAGCAAGTTTTTTAATTAAATCTAAATTTATATCTCCAGCTTCTATTTCTAAATGTTCAGTGCCTAGAGAATTTGCAATTAATCTTGCATGATTTCTTTCGTCAACCTCTTTGAATTTTTCAAATCCAACTGTAAAGGTTTTAATTTTTTGTGATGTTCTGGCTGCCATGGTCGCAATTAAGCTTGAGTCAACTCCTCCGCTTAGTAGAACGCCAACTGGTACATCAGCAACCAATTGTTTTTTAACAGAATCTTCTAATAAAATCTCAAATTCATCAATTAAATCATCAACATTTGTATCGAAGTTTTCTGAGATTTTAAATTTTGATAGCTCCCAATATTTCCATGTTTTTATGATCTTTTTATCAATATCAAATATTAATGCATGAGCAGGTGGTAATTTTTTAATATCTTTTGCTATACATAATTCTCCCGGAATATATCCATATGCCAAATAACAATCCATAGCCTTATGATTAATTTTTTTGGAAAAAAGATTGCTCTTTAAAAAAACTTTTAATTCTGAAGCAAAAAAAAAATTATCATTTAAAAATGAATAAAAAAATGGTTTTTCACCAGCACGATCTCTTGCACAAAAGAAAAATTTTTTTTTTTTATCATATATAGTAAATGCAAACATTCCGCTTAGTTTAGACAAACAATCAGTGCCCCATTCTTGATAAGCATTTAAAATAACTTCTGTATCAGTCAAAGAATTAAAGTGATGACCCTTTTCAATTAAAGTATGTCTTAATTCTTTATAATTATATATTTCTCCATTAAAAACGATTGTTAAGTTTTTAAAAGTATTATCCATTGGTTGTTTCCCTAAACTTGATAAGTCAATTATAGATAATCTACGATGACCTAAGCCAACTTGATCGTTATCACACCACCAAATACCTTTGTCATCAGGTCCCCTATGGGCCATTAAATCTGCACCTTGTGCAAGCCAATTAAAATAATCTTTTGAATTAGATTTTGAATTTAAAACACAGCCAATTATTGCACACATAATTTATATTTTTAAAAGATTTTTGTAAATTTTATCATATGCTGTAAATTGATTTATTATTGTCATGTCGTTTATTTTGAGTTTAGCAGATTTTACCATTTTTTTTGCATATTTTGGTTTGTGAAAAAGAAATAAAATAGCCGTTGATAATTTTTTAAAATCATCTAAGGGAACAAAAATAACAGATTTTTTATCAAAAATTTCTTTATGTTCTGGTATATCGCTAATAATCAATGGGCAATTTGCAGCTGCCGCCTCTAAAAGTACATTTGGTTGTCCTTCAAATTTACTCATACTTATCAATGCTCCTGTGTGTCTTAAATTTTTATGCCAATTACCATCATCAGTTATAACTCTAATTTTTTTTTGAAGATTTAATTTATTTATAAGATCAGTTATCTTGTTTTTTTGAGTGCCATAACCAATTATTTTTAAATTTATATCGTTTGATAGCGAAATTTCATTTATTGCTCTGATTACAGCATTAAAGCCTTTTGATTTTTCAAATCTTCCAACTGAAATTAAGTTGAATCTTTTAATTAAATACTTTTTTTTTTTAAATTTATCAATCGAAACAAAATCAATTGCATTCTTTACTAAAAAAATTTTTTTCTTAAGAATTTTTTTTTTCCAATACAAACATCCATTTTTTGAATTAGCTACTAATGCGGATGAAAAAGGCAAAATTTTTTCTTGAAAAAGATTTATTAATCTAAATTTATCTAGATAATATTTTTCACTAGTCCTCTCGGTAGATACCCATATTTTATTTAAAATTAGACTTGCAATACCACCTACAACATTCATTTGTGGCAGCCATGTTTGGATGATATTTGGCTTACATAATTTAATTATTTTCAACAGCTTAAATAATAACCTAAAATCTATAAATTTGTAATCTCCAATTACGTGAACTTTGACTTTGTCTTTTAGCTTTTTATAAAAAAAACCTTTCTTTCTAATTACGATATTCACGTCATACCCTTTATTTTTTTGTTTAATTGCTAAAAATGTAAGCTGCCTTTCAGCTCCACCTTTTGTAAGAGTGGGTATTATATGCATCACACTTATGGGGTTTGTTTTATTTTTCATATTAGGTTGAGATAATTAATTATTTTCGTAATAATTTAAACCATTCAATTGTATCAGATAAAGTTTTTGTATAAGAAAATTTTTTTTTACATTTCTCATATGCTGATAAAGCAATATTGTATCTTAACTTATCGTCTTTAAGTAACCTGTTCGTTTGATAAATACATTGATCCATATCTTCATATGTTAAAATTTCTTTGTTTGGTTCAAAAATATCTTTAAGTAATGAATTTTTACTAATATCAACAACTTGTGCAACCCCTCTATATGCCAACTCGTATAATCTTGCGTTGCCAACTTCAATTGATGGATGACTAAGATGCATATTTACTCCTACTGCAATATTTTCATAAATTTTTTCTTTTTCCTCAGTAGACACAAATTTTGGAAAATATATTAATGGCATTTTTTTAAATAACGAATACGCGAAGAATGAAAAACCTTTCAAAGGATACTTTCCATAAATTTCAAAATCTTTTTTTAATTTTTTTTTTAGGTAAATTAATCTATCCATCTTATCTTTATAAAAATTACCAAAATAAACTGCTTTTTTTTTTCTTAGTTTAAGCTGTAATGCTAAATCCTCATTTCTCCATTTGGGCTGCATGTGATTTGAGAAAGTGAGGGGATACCATAGAGTTGATTTTATTCCTGCAAGGTTTAATAGCTCCTTCATCGTAAATTGTGGGCTATAACTAGGTGATACATATAATGCAGCATCAAAAACCCATGAATAAGGCAAAATGCTAGAATATGTACAAAATGGATCATCTACACACATTATAACTTTAAGAGAATTGCTAAAATTTTGATATAAAAACTCAGGATGAACTAAATTTTCACCTGGAGTCATTACTAAAACATCATAATCCCGATATTTTTCATAAAATGTATTTAAAAAGCGAAAATAATCTTTATCCTTTTCAAGATATAAACGATTTAAATAGTGAGGGTTAAAAAGCTTAGATGAAATGCTACTATTTGAGTATCCACCCTTAAAATAATCAAATAAGCTTGGTTTTTTGTTTAAATAATATCTATAATTTAGGTTTGATATAATGTTACCATTAAATTCAAAATCTCCTTCTTGCTTAAATGGATTATCTATAAAAATTTTCACTTCAATTATATTTAAAAGTCTAATGATTTTGGAATATCATTAAATTTTTTTACGTAATTAATTTTTTTTGAATTAAATAAGTCTATTTTTTTTCCTGATAAAATTAAGTCACAAATTTTATCACCAGAGTCAATATTTAAAATTTTTTCTTCATGTTTTAAATTTAGTAAAATTTTAAATAATGATCTTATATTTCTTTTAAAAGTTCTTAAAACTATAATTAACGCCATTTTAAAAGCTTTTTTTTCATCAAAAATTTCTCGGGGTCTTTTTAATAGATTAAAACAAACAGTAATTGAAAACTTATTAAAAAAAAATAATTCTTTGAATGAATTTAAATAGTAAATATCTGTTAATTTGCCCACCATTACATATTCTTTGAATAACTCTTTTGAAACAATATTTTTATAAAAATATTGTTTTAATTGTACGTCTTCAGATTCTTGAAAAAAATGATTAATCACATTAATGCGATTTGCTTGAAAATTCTCATGGACGGTCACAGTTTCACTAATACAATTAGAGATGTTATTGTAAGATATATTTTCAAAATTATTTTTTTTTGTTGGATTTGCTCTATAATCATACCTCATAATACCTAATATTTTTGGAGACCAACCAACTTTTAACTTTTTTTTATCAATATTTTCTCCAATTTTATAATGTAAATATCTATCTGGTAATGTTGTTTGATATATTTTTTCATCTGGAGCAATAATTTGATCAATAAGTTTCTTGCTATATATTGCTAAATTACTCTCTGACAATGCATAAAATTCAAGATATAATAACTGAAATTTATTAATGATATAAATTTTTTCACTTGGTTGAAAAAGATATTGAAATTTTTTTTTATCATTTAATAGATATAATGGTGAATAAAAAATCATATCTAAATTTTTTTGATTAATTTCATTTAATGATGTCTCAACAAACTCGTTTAAAAAAATATTGTCATCATCTAATCGGCAAAGAAAGTCTCCTTTTGCATAACTAATTCCAGCACTCCAGTTCTCTTGCATTGTAAGATCGTAATTTGATCTATAAAATTCAATTCTTGGATCATCTATCCTATTTTTTATATAATCCTCAGTTCCATCTATTGAATTATTGTCATGAATTATTATTTGAAGATTTCTATAAGTCTGTGCTATCACAGATTTTACCGCCATGCACAAAAGTTTTTTTCTATTTTTAGTAGGAATTATAATTGAAACTAATGGATTTTTAATCATAGAAAAAATACAGTCACCTTATATTTTTTTTAGGATCTTTTCATTAACAAATTTAAATAAGTTCTTTTGATTAAATAGATATCCTTTAATTTTTGCTTTCTTCGCAAATTGCATATCTGTTAGTTGATCTCCAATCATAAAGGATTTTTTTTTATCAATTTTCCATATCTTGCTCGCTTTCAAAAACATTCCAATTTTTGGCTTTCTCAATATAGAGTTTTTTTTATATTTTTTTACAATTCCATCTTTGTGATATGGACAGAAAAAAACTTTATCAACGGATGTCCCAAATTTTATCAATTCTTTTCTTAAGTATAAGTGTAATTTATAAACATCTTTGATTGAAAAATAACCTCGTGCAATACCTGATTGATTTGAAACAATAACTACTTTGTAATTATTTAGTTTTAAATATTTTATTGCTTTTTTTGCACCACTAATCCATTTAAAATTTTTTTTATGACCTATATATCCCTTATTAATTTTACTTGAATTTAGAACACCATCTCTATCAAGGAAAGCAATTTTTACATTATTTTTCATTTATTAAATTTTAGAAAAAATTAATTTTTTAGTGACTCATTTAACAATTTTTTTCCTAAATAATATAAAAATATTGAATATGGATAATGATGTAATCCAGCAATATTTAAAAAAATCAATGCAGTTAAAATTTTTACTTTTTTAACTGAATAATTTGATTGCTTGATAAATCTAAAAAAAATTTTTTGACAATCTTTATTTTCTTGAGATTGCAAAAAATTAATTTTAATACTTTTTTTACTAGTTTTAACATTAAATTTAGATTTTTTAATTATACTGTGATCAATAATTAATCCGTGATTAATTTTAGCTAAATCATAATAGATATCACCATAATTTTTTATATCAGAAAAATCTTCCCTCCAATCCAAAAGTTTTATTTTATTTTTAGTCTTAATAATATTTTCAAAATGTAAATCACCATGAAAAGTGGTGGGTATACCACTATTAAGCTCTCTCCAATTAATTAATTCGAATAACTTAGAAATTTTTGGTGTTTTTACATTATTAATTTTTTCTACTTGATCGTAAATATTATTTTTTTCATATAAAAAATTTATTCTACTTAGGCTTTTTTCATAATAAAAACTATTACACTTCTGTTCAAAACTCATATATTTCAAATTACTTAACGATTTTTTTTCCCAGAATGATCGGTTCAACCAATTTAATAATTTTGAAAATTCTTTTTTTTTATTTTTTAATCTAGAAAAAATTGTTCCTTTTTGAAAATTATAAGTATAAAAATATTTTGTTTTATGTAATAATTTTGGGACGTGTGGTTTTAATATCTTGGATCTTATATATCTTTTTTTTATTATATTTGGGTTTGTAAAAAATTTATAAACTTTTTTTTTTTTAAAAAAAATTCCTTGATCATACTTTGGAAGAATGTTTTTGTTATTAGAAAAAAAATTTTCAGCTTTTTCTTTAGTTTCTTTACTTCCTATGTCATACCATCCCTTTATAAATTTATAAATAATATTGTTCGAATCTAAAGATTTAAAGTACTCTAACTCACCTTGATTTTGTTTAGAGTTTTTTATTAAACTTTTAAATCTTTTATAATTAAAAACAAATCCTACACCTGTATAATTGTAGTAATCTTTTCTGAGGTAACTGAGTTTATTATGAATTTTCTTATAATTTTTATTTATTTCCACTGTAGCAAACTTCATCGTATCGCAATTATCTCTATGAAGAAACATGGTATCTTTATTTATGTTGTAATAAAAATTTTTATCAGTGAAAATTGTATCGTTAGCATGAAAAAAAAATGGTTCATTTATAAATTTCAGCGCTTTTGAAAGAGAATGAGTTAACCCACTACCTGGTCCATCATAAAGTTTTACTCTTGCAAATTTTATTTTTTTTTTTGGATATACAAGCCTTAAATATTCCTCAATATGTTCGCCTTTGTAACCTGTGATTACAACAAATCTTGCAAATGGAGGATAGGAGTCAATAATTCTTGATATAACAGGGCAATCTCCCAACTGTATCATTGATTTATTGAAATTTTTTGTATGAAGTTCTAATCTTGATCCAATACCTGCAGATGGAATAATAACTAGCATGTTTAAATATTTAAAGTTATATAAATATATCTTTTATAAAAAATATACAAATGATAAATAATACTTTCCTAGGATTGGGCCCAATGAGTCTAGAAGTAATTAATGCATTGGACTATTTTTCAAAAAAAAATAAAAAAAAAATAATGCTAATTTGTTCAAGAAATCAAATTGAGTCGGAAAAATTAGGTGGAGGTTATGTAAATAATTTTTCAACAACAGATTTTGCAAATTTTATAAAAAAAAAGAAAAATAATTTATTGATTATGAGCAGAGACCATTCTGGTCCTTTTAAAAGGGATACAAAAAAAAAATTTAGTCTAAAAGAAGAAGTAGAAAATTGTAAAATATCACTCCACGATGACATTAAAAATGATTTTAAAATTATACATATTGATACCTCAAAATGTGGTGGATCCAAGTACGAAATTGCTCAAGAGTTGATGGATTTTTGTAATAAAACTGCACTAACAAATAATAAGAAAATCTATTTTGAATTTGGAGCTGAAGATCATGGAGTATTAACTAATTTTAAAAAGTTTTCTAAAGATGCCAAGTTTTTTAGTAATTTTTCAAATAAGCAGTTTATTGTTTGTCAAACTGGGTCTTTAGTCCAATCTACATTTCAAGTTGGTCAATTCGATATCGAGTCAGTAAAAATTATGAAGAGGATTGCTAAAGATAATGGAATATTGTTAAAAGAACATAATTGTGATTATTTGACCCCTGAACAGATTGATCTGAGACATCAATATGGAATTAATGCAATCAATATTGCGCCTGAATTAGGAGTTATACAGTCAAATTTAACGTTCAATATTTCTAAATTTTTAAAATTAGACAAAGAAATTAATGAATTTATGAAACTTGTAATGAACAAAAAAAAATGGAAAAAATGGAACTACAATAATGAAAATAATTTAATAAAATTCTTTTCTGCAGGGCATTACCATTTTGGAACAAAAATTTATAAAAAATTACTTTCTAAAATTAATAAAAAAGTTAACTTTCAAAAGATACTTAATAGATCTATCGAGAACAATTTGTTAAAATATTTTAATTAAACAACTCTTCTTTTATAATCGTCACTTAATCTTACAACATCTTTAATCTCAGGGGTGCTTGCCTCAAGATAAAAACAATCACTCAAAGCTTGCATTCTGTGAACTGTTTTTGGATTTATAGTAATTGTATTATTTTTTTTAAAAGTCTTATAACGAAGTTTAAGTTTACTTTTGCCATAAAAAATCTTTAATTTTCCACTTACTACAAAAATGGTTTCAATTTTTTTTTTATGGAGTTGTAAGCTACATCTATGACCTTTTTTCATAAATAGTTTTTTAAACATATATTTCTTATTTTTTTCTATAAGAAGTTCATATCCCCAAGGTTTTTTAATTTTTTTTTCCATCATTATTTTAAATAGGCTTCTATTTTTTTAATTTTTAAGTTCGAGTTAAAATAAATTAAATCAATAACATTTAACGTATTTCGATCAAGTTTAATTGTAATTTTGCAGGCAAAAGCATACTTATTTGGATTGTAAAAAATTTCTTTTAAAATTACTTTAATTTTATTAAATTTAGAAAATATTTTTTTGTTAAAGTTAATAGCCTTTTTTTTACCTTTTAAGTTATTCTCCCAATCTATAATTAAAATGTTATTTGAAAAGAGCGAATTTAATTTTGAAATATCTTTATCTGAAAAATAAGAAAAATATTTTATAACTCTTTTTTCTAAATTTTTTTTATTTAATATCATTTGACTATTAGTACATAAATATATCATAAATTAAATAATTAATTACGTAAAATTTTAAATTAAATATTTTTGAAAAAATTTTAGAAATACTAAAAGGCACCTAGTTATTTATGAGAATTATTTTTTTTTAAACCACATCTATTGTAAAACTCAGAAATTAT
>Ga0181564_10002597_pt1 | contig 15680 bp, 8 predicted proteins | sample 011ome_24_FD_134512 | JGI IMG/M metagenome (GOLD analysis project Ga0181564, IMG submission 134512) | Coastal salt marsh microbial communities from the Groves Creek Marsh, Skidaway Island, Georgia - 011513CT metaG (megahit assembly) | ecosystem: Environmental > Aquatic > Marine > Intertidal zone...
GACGCCGGCGCGGCCGGCGCGGTCGGTCCGAACCATCGCGGGTCCCCAGAGGGTCGGCACCGGCGCGCGATCTCGTGTGGCGAGCCGTGCTCTGATGATTCATTCGTCCGCCTCGTCGACGAAGTCGTCAATTTTCCCGGAAACGCCGAAACACTCGTTTTACCAAAAAGTGCACGCGACGATTCGCGCATTCCGATCCGCGCGTGCCCTTCGGCTGCCGCATCCGCACATCTTATTTATCACGTAAAACCAGCTCCACCGATGTCCACGTTCGCCGCGCAACGATGCGCGTTCCCCGTCAGGTACGCGTCGCGAGCCTCCCGTGTTTCTCGTCCGGCTGTCCCGCGCGCCGATTCGCGATCGCGTTGTTACCCGCGACGAAATATCCAACATCATCTGACTCGACCGAACGCGTCGTCATCCTCGCAGGTCCCGGCGCGCATCCGTCTCGCGCCGTTCCCCGCGCGCCGCCCGCGCCGCATCCAAAGCGGCCGTGTCCGAGACCGCGGATGACACGTGGTCGCCGTCCGTCGCCCCCATGGGCACCGGCGATATCGCGTCCAACGCGGTTCCCGGCGGATCCAAATCCTTCGGCAGCGCGCTCGTGCGTTTCGGCTTCCCCAAGGGCTCGCTGCAGAACGCCACCGAGCAGCTCTTCGCGCGCGCGGGCGTCCCCGTCAAGGTCAAGGACCGCAACTACTTCCCCACCGTCGAGGACGACGACCTATCCCTCGTGCTGTTCCGCTCGCAGGAGATCTCGCGGTACGTCGCGGACGGCGTCCTCGACGCCGGCATCTGCGGCGCCGACTGGATCGTCGAGAACGGCTCGGACGTCGTGGAGGTTGCGGAGCTGAAGTACTCCAAGGCCACCGCCAACCCCGCGCGGTGGGTCATCGCGGTTCCCGAGGACTCGCCCGTGCGCGACGTGAAGGATCTGGAAGGCACGCTCATCGCGTCCGAGCTCGTCAACACCACCGCGAAGTTCTTCGAGGACCGCGGCGTGCGCGGCGTCAAGGTGGAATACTCCTGGGGCGCCACGGAGGTGAAGGCGAGTCTGCCCGGGGTGGGCGCCATCGTTGACATCACCGAAACGGGGTCCTCGCTCGTCGCGAACAAGCTGCGCGTCGTGGACGTGATCCTCGAGTCCACCACCAGACTGGTCGCCAACAAAGACGCCTGGGCGGACCCGCAGAAACGCGCCAAGATCGAGAACCTCGCCGTGCTGCTGCGCGGCGCCATAGAAGGCAAGAAGAAGGTTGGCTTGAAGATGAATCTGCCCACGCACGCGGTGCCCGCGCTGTCGTCGGCGTTACCGGCGGAGAAGTCCCCGACGGTCAGCCCCCTGCTGGACGAGGCGTTCTGCGCGGTAGAGGTGGTCGTGGACGAGAACGCCGTGAAGGACCTCGTGCCGCTCGTGCGCGAGCTCGGGGGGACGGGAATCGTCACGTACCCCGTCAACATCGCCATCCACGACTGAGAGGCGTGACAGGTTTCTTTTCAAAAACGAGCGTCGGCGCGGCGATGACGTCGAAACGCATTTTATCGTCTCGCATACGTACGACGGTATTAATACGTATTTAACACTATCTATACGGCACTCCCATCGTAAGTATCATCGATCAATCGGTTTTGACGTCATCGTCATCGCCTCTCTTGACCGCGCAGAGCCAGCTCCCGTCTTCTTTCGGGATCATCCACCACGCGTCGTCGACGGCGTTTTGCGCGCAATGCGAAAACGCCGGCGGGAAATACAGCTCCAGCCCCGTTCCTTTGGACATGTGGAACCGCACCTGGTGTCGTTCCTTCCACTTGCGGAAAAGCGCCGGCGCGGGGAGCATCTGGAACGCGTGGTCGCGCATCTCGTCGTTGGAGACGAGGAACGCGTCGTCCCCGGAAGCCACGGCGGCGTAGAGCCAGTACCAGTCATCGTTCGATCCCGCGGGGGTGGTGAAGAGCTCGCCGCCGCGTTTCCACGCGTCCAAACACTCGCGCGCGCGCGCGCCGTTGGCCGGCCCGCCGCGCACGCGACGCACGTGCAGGAACACCACGGGCGAGGACGCGCCCGGGCTCGAAGCGCACGCCGCGAGCACCTCAGCATCCGTCAAAGGAGGAGGTTTCGTTTCAGGTTTCGAAACGCGCTCTGTCTCGTCCTCCGTCGGAACGTCTTCCCCTCGCGTCTTCTCCGGCGCGTCGGCTGTTTGTCCTCCCGCGCTCGGTTGTTTGTCCTCCCCCGCCGCGCGCATCGCGGCGACGCGCTCGTCGCGCGCCGCCCGCGCCGGCGCGCGCAGACGCCGCATCACCTTCTCCGCCTGGTCGAAGTTGAATCCCGAGTTCTGGAAGTTCTGGTTGTACATGCCCGCGTTGGCGCCGTCCACCAGGAACGGCAGAGGCCCCCGCCTTTTGAGCCAGCGCACGAACCCCTCGAAGTGGTCCGCGCTCTCGCGTTCGCGCGCGAGCTTCCCGATGCCGGCGAGGAGCGACGCGCGGTCCTCCGCGGAGAGGTGCACGGCCCTCAGCTGCGTCGCGACGACGGCGAGCGGCGCGCCGTTTTCGTCTCGGCGAACCACCGCCGCGCCCGCGCCGGAGGTTTCGTTTACCTCCACCGAGTCGCACAGAATCCAACCCGGTTTCTTCTCGAACAAACGCGCGCACGCGTCCGCGAGCGCGTCGCCGAAAACGCGAAACGTCTCGGCGGCGCGTCGCAGCGTCGCGATGCCCCCGTCCCAGTCTCCGTTCGCCGCGCGCGCGTCGACGAGCGCGGCGTACTCGTTCTCGCCGAGCTCGATGTCGTGCCGCGCGATCGCATCCTCGACTTCGTTCGCGCCGCCGAGGTCGCCGCCCGCGCAGAACGCGTGCAACGCAGGCGCGAAGGTGCGCAGTTTCGGCCGGAGCCGCTCCGATGCCGACCGGAGCGCGACGTCGAACGATTGCCTCGGCTTCCCCGCCGCGGCTTCCACGCGCGCCAGAGCGGTGTACGTCATCTCTGTGCGCGGCACGTCGCACCGCACCATGTAGTTGAACACGTCGTTGGCCCGCTCCGGGAACACGGCGTCGCGCGAAGGCACCGCGGCGTTCGACGGCGGCTTTTCTGTGTCGGAAGAACCGACATTCTTGTCCTCCGCGGGGTACACGCCCTTCTCGGAGGTGTGCACGCCCCCCGCGCACAGATGCAGCAGCACGTTGCACGAGTGGGGCTGAAGGGGATCGCCCGCGGCGACCGCCGCGTCGAACGCGGCGAACGCGGCGTCGATGTCGCCGTTCGCGCAGGCGTTGTCGATTTCACGTCTCGCGGCCGCGCCGGGTCGCGGGTCGCCGCCGCCCTGCCGCGATGAGGGAGGGTCCGGAGCGCGTCAGCGGTGTCGGCACGGCCGCGTCGGCGCGCGCGGAACGCGTGTCGGCGGGAAGGCGGCGGCGGTTTCGGAGGGACGAGGATCGGGGACATGCCCTCAGCGACGGGTCTTCGGGTGCGACGCGGTCGCGTACCTTCTTCCTCTTGCGGCTGGGCTGCGACCCGCCATCGGGGTTCTCGCGTTTCTCGCCGACGTCGCTCATGGTGCGCGCGACGACGCGGCGCGCTCTGCGCTCGATCGAAGTCGTGGTCTGAAGTGCTCAACATCTCTTTCCGAAAATCCCGGACGCGAGGTCGCCGCACTCAGACCGGCGAGAAACGAGGTCGTCGCCGTGTCTCACGTCACTCCCCGCCGCGCCTCATCGGCGTCACACCGACGCGACTGCGGCGAGAGACGGCTTGAACATGAGCTCGAATGAGACCTCATCCAGCGGTGACGCCGAGCTCGACGCGTTGGTTCGCGACCTGAGCCGGAAGGTGCGCACCACCGAAGGGCAGTGGGTTCGCGACCAGATCCCGCTGGACGCGCCTTCTGTCGGGGCTGGCGCGTCGACGGACGCGGCGGCGTCGGTGGAGGCGCAGGCCGAGGCGCTGATCGCCGCGCTGGACGACGCCGACGCCGACGCCGGCCTCGACGCGGGCGCCCGCGTCGTCGACGTCGCGGACTTCGACCGCTTCGCCTCGGCGGAGATGAAGCAGGAGGCGGACGACATCATCGCGCTCATGATGAAGTACGAAAACGTCGGCGCGAGCGGCGCGGGCGGCGCCGCCGCGCGCGAGACTTCCTCCGACGAGGTCGCGGCCGCGCTCGCGGACGCCGCGCTCGAGGTGGTTGGCGCGGAGCGCGCGGGCGACGGCGACGGCGAGCTCAAGGAGCTGATGAAGAAGCTCGCCGGGGACTTGAAGGCGGAGAAGGCGGGGGAGACGAGTCTTCGGAAAACGTGAGCGGCGATAAATATCGCCGTACGCGCCGAAAGAGCTTTTTTACGCTTTTATACGCTTCATACCTACGCGGTGTATCTATCCTATCCTGTATACGTATCGGTATCTTCGCGTCGGTATCGCGTGCGGTATCCGTACGTCAATAAAGCACGTCTCGGTTCACGCGACCCAACCCATGGCGTGATCCCGAAACTTCTCCAGCGCGCGCCTTCGGTGCGATATCGCGTTTTTCGTCTCCTTCTCCATCTCGGCGTACGTGCGCCCTTCGGCGACGGCGTCATCGGGCGCGAACACGGGGTCCCACCCGAAATCCGTCGGGCCCCGAGCCGGCACGATCACGCCGTTCGTTCTGCCCACGAAAACGATCGGTGTCGTATCGGGGCCTTCGCAATACGCGAAGATGCACTGCGCGTACGCGGATTTGTCCTCGTACGCGGCGAGCATGTTGCACAGCCCGTCGTGGCCGGTTTTCTCCAAGAACCATTTCACGTACGGGCCAGGCAAGCCCCCCAGCGCGTTGAAGCACAGCGAGGTGTCCTCCACCAGCGTGGGCCCGCCGATTTGCCGCGCCGCGAGCGCGGCTTTCTCCGCGGCGATCGTCTCCGGCTCGCCCTGCAGCTCGGGGAGATCCACCTTCTTCGCCTCGAGCACGAAAGACGCGTCGCACGACGAACCGAGGATCGCGCGAACTTCTTTCAGCTTGTTGGCGTTGCCGGTCACGAAGTGCACGGTCTTCGGGTGCGCCGCCATGGACGCGGCGGTTCGAGGGAAGGACGCGACGCGACGGCGAGTCGCGATTCGGCGCGAGAGCGCTCCGGCGTTTCGAGAGAGCGACCGCGAGAGGGGGACGGACACGACGCGGTGGAACGTCGACGCCGCGCTCGCCATCGAGGAGTGTGGGATGGACCGCGGCGAAGCGCTTTTTCCTTTCGAAGGCCGAGAGACACGTCAGCTCACAAACGACAGTCGCGAGTCGCGGCGACGAGTTACGAACCCAGGCAGGCCGGTGAAACAAACTGGTGACGGTTGCAGAACTTGTTCGAAGCAAAGATTGATGTAGAACGTTAAATTCCAATCGGCGGCCGATCTCGGGGACGCCGGCCACTTGCCCACGCGCGGAGACAAGCGGAGTATCGAGCCATCATGCCTCCCCGACGGAAGGCGTCCTCGAAACACGCGTCCACCCCGTGGACGGACGATGCCGAGCAGGTGGCTGCCACTTTCGGACTCGATCCCGCGCGCGGGCTCGGGGCGAAGCAGGTGGCTGCCGCGCGTTCGGCGCATGGATTCAACGAGCTCGACAAGGAGGACGGCAAGCCGCTGTGGAAGCTCGTGCTGGAGCAGTTCGACGACGCGCTCGTCAAAATCCTGCTCCTCGCGGCGGTCGTATCCTTCGCGCTGGCGTTCACCGAGGCGCGCGCGCCCGGGGAGGACATCTCGCTCGTGGACTTCGTCGAGCCCGGCGTCATCCTGCTCATCCTCGTGCTCAACGCCATCGTCGGCGTCTGGCAGGAGAGCAACGCGGAGAACGCGCTGGAGGCGCTCAAGGAGATGCAGAGCGAAACCGCGCGCTGCTTGCGGGACGGCGCGTGGAGGCACGACTTGCCCGCGCGCGAATTGGTCCCCGGCGACCTGATCGAGATCCGAACCGGTGACCGCGTCCCCGCGGATGCGCGCGTCTCGGAGCTGCGCACCGCCACCGTTCGCCTCGATCAGGCCTCGCTGACGGGCGAGTCCGTCTCCGTGGGCAAGAGCGTCGAGCCGGTGCGCGACCCCGACTGCGAGCTTCAGGCGAAGGAGTGCGTGGCTTTCGGGGGTACCGCCGTGACGCAGGGCCAGTGCCGCGCCGTCGTGATCGCCACCGGGATGCGCACGGAGATCGGAAAGATCCAAGCGCAGATCCAACAAGCCTCGGAAGAGACGGAAGACACGCCTTTGAAGCAGAAGCTGGACGATTTCGGGGACCAGCTGACGTGGGGAATCGGGGTGATCTGCCTGCTGGTGTGGGTGATGAACTACCAGTTCTTCATCGGCTGGACGTGGTCGCCGTCGCCGCCGTTTGTCGCGGACGTGACGTTCGACTTCTCGCAGTGCACGTACTACTTCAAGATCGCGGTCGCGCTGGCCGTCGCCGCGATCCCCGAGGGGCTGCCCGCGGTGATCACCACCTGCCTCGCGCTCGGCACGAGGAAGATGGCCAAGAAGAACGCCATCGTGCGCAAATTGCAGTCGGTGGAGACTCTCGGATGCACGTCGGTGATTTGCAGCGACAAGACCGGCACGCTCACCACCAACCAGATGTCCGCGACGCGAGTGGTGGTGCCCGGCGCGACGGTGAGCGGCAAATTCCGCGCCTTCGACGTTTCCGGCTCGTCGTACGACCCGAGCGACGGCGAAGTCGTGGGGCTAACGAAGCTGGACGCCTCCCTCGCGACGCTCGCTAAGATCGCCGCGATGTGCAACGACGCCGTCGTCGAGCCCGTCGCCGACTCGGACGGCGGGTTCAAGTGCTCGGGCGAGCCCACCGAGGGCGCGCTCAAGGTGCTCGCGGAGAAACTCGGCGTCGAGAACGACGCGGAGATGGATCGGATCGTCGAGGCGAGAAGGGTGAGCCCGGAGTCGGCGTGCGGCGCCGTCAGCGACGCCGTCGCGCGAGACGCGCGGCGACTCGCCGTCCTCGAGTTTGACCGCGGGCGAAAGTCCATGTCCGTCGTGGTGCGCGAAAACGCGTCCGCATCCGGCGGTGCCTCGAAGACGGTGCGAGGCACGAAAAAGACCAAAGCCGCGGCGTCCACGCGAGGCACCAACGCGCTGTTCGTCAAGGGCGCGCCCGAGAACGTGCTCGAGCGGTGCGCGAAAGCGCTCGCGCCGGACGGATCGATCGCGCCGCTCTCGGCGTCGGCGAAGAAGCAAATCGTCGACCAGACGGCCGCGATGTCCAAGAACGCGCTGCGGGTGTTGGCCTTCGCGGTGAAGTCCGGCGCTGACCTCGGGGTTCTCGAGACGTACGACGGGACCGCGGGGCATCCCGGCCACGCCGTGTTGAAGGACCCGTCGTCGTACGAAGCGGTCGAGTCCGACCTGACGTTCGTCGGGCTCGCCGGCTTGCGCGACCCGCCGCGCCCGGAAGTCGCCGGCGCCATCGCGGATTGCGCCAGCGCCGGCATCCGCGTCGTGGTGATCACCGGCGACAACAAGCAGACCGCCGAGGCGATTTGCCTGGACATCGGCATCTTCTCCAGGGCGTCGGACGCGAAGACCCGCTCGTTCACCGGTCGCGAGTTTGCGTCGCTTTCGCGCGCGAAGCAGATCGCGGCGCTTCAGTCGCCCGGCGGCGTGGTGTGCTCGCGCGCCGAGCCCAAGCACAAGCAGGACATCGTGCGTTTGCTGAAGGAGCAGGGCGAGATCGTCGCGATGACCGGCGACGGCGTCAACGACGCGCCCGCCCTGAAGCTGGCGGACATCGGCATCGCCATGGGCATCACCGGCACCGCCGTCGCCAAGGAGGCGTCGGACATGGTCCTGGCGGACGACAACTTCTCCTCCATCGTCGACGCCGTCGCCGAGGGGCGCTCCATATACAACAACATGAAGGCGTTCATCCGGTACATGATCTCCTCCAACGTGGGCGAGGTGGTGAGCATCTTCCTGACCGCCGCGCTGGGCATGCCCGAGGGCTTAATACCAGTACAGCTGCTGTGGGTCAACCTCGTGACGGACGGCCCCCCGGCGACGGCGCTCGGGTTCAACCCCCCCGACGTCGACCTCATGACCAAGAAGCCGCGCCGGAAGGATGAGGATCTCATCTCGCGGTGGTCGGCGGTGCGGTACCTGGTGGTCGGCCTGTACGTCGGCGCCGCGACTGTCGGCGTGTTCGCGGTGTGGTACACGCGGACGTCGTTCCTCGGGGTCGATTTCGGAAAGGACGGCCACACGACCGTCACCTGGGCGCAGCTCTCGCGCTGGTCCGAGTGCGCGACGTGGCCGGCGTCGGAGTTCGCCGGCGGGTCGTGGACCGCCGGCGGCGTCGAGTATACGTTCGCCGGCGCGAATAAGTGCGACTACTTCACCGAGGGCAAGCTGAAGGCCTCGACGTTATCGCTCACCGTGCTGGTCGTGATCGAGATGTTCAACGCGTGCAACGCCATCTCGGAAGACATCTCGCTGTTCGTGATGCCGCCCTGGATCAACCCGTGGCTCCTGCTGGCGATGGCGTCCTCCTTCGCACTGCACTTTGTGATTTTGTACGTTCCGGCGCTGGCGCGGATCTTCTCCATCGTGCCGCTGGACGCGAGCGAGTGGGCGCTCGTGCTGCTCTTCTCCACGCCGGTGTGGCTCATCGACGAGGCGCTCAAGCTCTACGGCAGGAACGTCGTCATGGCGGGCAAGTGAGAAGTATTACGCGTCATTCGCACGGCATATCACGTAGACTACGTACTTTCCTTTCTAATAATAACGCACGACTCCGTAATACTTCTACCCTCCTCTACTCCTACTCCACTCCTCCTCTACGTTACGCTCTATATCCGATATCTACTTCCCGAACGCCTCGTCGAACGCCTCCAGCCTTCGTTTGCGGTCCTCGCGCTCGAGCACGTCCAGCATCTCACGCAGTGCGTCTCCTCCGCTCAAAAACCCTTCGAGATCGTTGCTCAGATGGTTCACGCGGTGGTCCTTCACTCTGCCCTCCTTGAAGTTGTACGTGCGCACGCGCTCGGAGCGGTCGCCCGAGCCGATGAGCCCGCGGCGCGCGTCGGCGCGCGACGCGTGCGCCTCAACGCGCTTCGCCTCCGCCACACGCGCGCGCAGAACCTTGAACGCCTTATCTTTGTTCTTGTGCTGCGATCGCTCATCCTGGCAAATCACGACGGTGTTCGTGGGCGCGTGCGTCAGACGCACCGCCGAGTTGGTCGTGTTCACGTGCTGCCCGCCGGCGCCCGAGGCGCGCATGGTGTCGACGCGCACGTCCTCCTCGCGCACCAGCCCGTCCATGTCGAGCTCGTCCAGCTGCGGGAGCACCGCCACCGAGGCGGTGCTCGTGTGCACGCGCCCCTGCGTCTCGGTCGCGGGCACGCGCTGCACGCGGTGCACGCCCGACTCGAACCGCAGCGCGGAGTACGCCGAGTCCGTCTCAAACTCACTCGAGTGAGTTGAAACGGCTTCCAACGACGCCGCCGCCTCGCGAAAGCCGCCGCTCTCCTGCCGCGACGACGAGAGCATCTCGAAGCGCCAGCCCCTTTTTTTGGCGAGCAGCTCGTACATCTTGAGCAAATCCGCGGCGAACAGCGCAGCCTCGTCCCCGCCCGCGCCGGCTCGGACCTCCACGACGGCGCCGGGCGCGTCATCCGCGAGGTCGTCGCGCGGAAGCAGAAGCGTCGCCAGACGTTCCTCCGTCGCCGTCGCATCCGCCTCCGCGGCGTCGCGCTCGGCGGAGGCCATCGCCCTGAGTTCCTCGTCCGACGCCGCGTCCTCGAGCACGGATGTGAGCGACGCGCTCTCCTCGCGACGCGAACGCACTCGGTCCCAGGCGGCGACCACGCGCTCGACGCGCGAGAGCTCTTTGTTCATCGACGCCATCTCGCGATGGGGGGGGGGGGGATGGGCGACCAGCGACCGGGCCGGACCGTCCCTGCCCCGCACGGTCGGGCCCGGGCGCCCGGCGAGCGCGGGGGGGATGATGGCCATCCGCGGGCCCCGGGTCCCGGGCGGGGCCCCGGGGGCGGCCGGGGGGGGGGCTTTGTTTCTCCGCGCCCTTCCGGGGAGGGGGGGGGGGGGATCGGCGACCAGCGACCGGAGCAGATCGTCCCTGCGCCGCACGGTCGCGTCCAGGCGCGCGGCGAGCGCGGGCGTGATGATGGACATCCGCGAGTCGCGGGTCCCCGGCGAAGACGCGTCCGCGGAGAGGCGTCGCGGGAAGCCCGTCGGCGCCGACTCTCGCGCGACCGGCGTCCGCGAACGCGGCGTCGCGTCCAACGGCGACCGGACACCCGAGACGCCGCGCCGGGCCTGACGGGGACGCGACGCGGGTGTCGCGGCGTCGATGACGTGCGCCGCCGCGCGCGCGACAGCAGCCACGGCGCGGCGACGCATGGCGGATGCCGTCGAAGCGGACCGACTCGTTCGGTCCTTCGGTCGCTTTGACGGCGCTCGGTGGAATGCCCCGACACGTCGGGCGACGCGGAGTCCCTTGTGTGAAAACACTCGGGTGCCGTTTTCCTCGGCTCGACCGAAGCGCCGAACACAACGTGGGCGCGCGTGAGCGAGGGGGGCGACGTCTGCTCCCGAGTGGTCGCGCGTCGACGCGCGCGGAGGGGTGCGTCGCACGCGACAGCCTCGAGCGGGGAGACGCGCGCTCGAGGACGGCATCTCGGCGCGGCGACCCGAGCTCCTCGCTGTCGAGTGACCGTTTCTTCGCCTCTGGCATCTCCAGTCATGGCGTGGACCCCGACGTCGCTCGTGCGCCGGAGCCCCGGGGGGCGGGACCCGCGCGCAGAGACGGAAGCGGAGACGAGGCGCCCGCTCGGCCCGCGCATGGCCGCGCGCGAGGCCCTGGAGGCTGAGGAGGCGGCGCGGGAGGCGGACCGCGCGATGAAGCACGCGCTCGTGCGCCAGGTTCGGTACTTTTCCGAGTTGAGCGGCGGCGAGCGCAAAGCCCTGTGCGAGGCGATGCGTCGCGTGGACGCGCGCGCGGGCGAGCGCGTGATGACGCACCTCCCCCGGCTTGAGCGCGAGTCGCGCGCGAACTCGGCCGCGGGGAAAACGTCCGCGAAGACGTTCCAGCGGGCGCTCTTCCGCGCGAGCGTCGCGGCGAAGAAGAACGCGAAGGACAAGACGAAAGTTTCGGAGGAGACGGCGTTTGCGTCGCGCCGCGACGACGCGTGGTACGTCGTGGCGGCGGGCGCGGTGGACGTGCACGTCTCCGTCCCCGGGGACGCGCACGGGGACGGACACGTCGCCGAGTTTGTTTCCGAGGACGCGGATCCGCTCGCCTCCTCTCGATCCCGGTCCCGAGCGAAGTGGCGCGGGGCGTTCTCCAAGGTGCGGCGGCGTCCCGGCGGCGAAGAGCGCGACGCGAAGAGCGCGGCGCGGCTTCCCCCCCGAGCGGCGACGCTGCGCGCCGGGGCGTTTTTCGGCGCGCTCGACGACGCGTTCGCCGCCGACCCGAACGCGACTGTCGTCTTCGTCGCCGCCGAGCCCACGACCGTTCTGTTCGCCGTCCCCGGCGAACGATTCGCGACGGAAAAACCGCGGGAAGACGAAAAAGAAAAAGCGCCGTCGAACGCGTCTCTCCGCGACGACGACGACGACGACGACGACGACGCGAGCGACGACGCGTCGTCGCGGAGCGCGAGACGCGAAGAAGACGATGTCAAAGCGCGCTTCGCGTCTGTTTTCGCGAAAGTCGTCGCGTTCCGCGAACGCCACGCGCCGCTCCTGGACCGACTCCCCATCGTTTCCACCGCGCTCACGCCGTTCCAGCGCGCGCTTCTGATCGGCTCGGCGGCGTCGACACGGTCGTTTCGGCCGTTCGAGCTGATCGAGCGCGAGGGCGAAGCGGGCGACGCGTGCTGGGTCGTGGCGGACGGGGACGCGCACGCGACGGCGACCACCGCCGGCGCCGACGTTTTGGGGGGAACCGGTTCCGGTGAACCCGGTGAACCCGAAGACGCGCGCGTGGACGCCGAGGTTTGGAAACGCGCGTTCAAAGCTGGGGAGGGGGTCGGCGAGGCGTGCTTGTCCTTCGCGCGACCGCCACAGTCGCTCGCCTGGGAAACAAACCTCCGCGCGGGCGTCGACGGCGCCGACGCGACGCGCGTCGACGGCGACGCGTTTCGCCGTCTCTTTCGCGATAGCGCCGCGACTGTGGCGGCGTTCGAGGCGCTCGTCGAGGCGTCGGCGGACGAGAACACGATCGGGCTGAGCGGCTTGATCGCGCCGGCCGACGAACTCGAGTCGATCAGCGAGTCGATCAGCGAGTCGATCAGCGCGGGGGACGTAGGCTCGGACGACGGCGCCCGAGGCTCGACGCCGGGAGGGAGCCTCGCGCGGCTGTCCCTTCCGGGGCGCGCGGAGGAAACGAATTTGGGGGAAACGAAAATTCGCGCGCCGAGCGAAAAACACGCGTCGGAGGCGTCTCTCTACGGCGACGCCTCCGACGCGTCTCTCGACGGCGACGCCTCCGACGCCTCCGACGCCTCCGATAACGCGCCTCCGACGCCGCCGACGCCTTCCCCCCGGCGCCCCGACGCGCTTCGCGAGCGTCGGCCGCCGCCTCTGGTGGCCGTCCCGAGGAAACACCCGCGCCGGCTCCCGAGGGCGCGTCTCTTCGCGGACGCGGCGGACGCGGCGGACGCGGCGGACGCGGCTTCGCCTCGCGCGGTGAACGACGCCGCGGAGCGCGCGCTTTTGTTTTCGTTCCCCGAGGAGTGGGAGACGGACTCGGACGAGGAGCGCCGTTCGGTCGCGGCGCGGGAGGCTTCAGAGCGTTCGGACGCTTCAGAGCGTTCGGCTGTGAAAACGATAGGACGTCTGTTTCGGGGCGCGAAGAAAGCGAACCTCACCGCGGACGTTTCGCGACGCGCCGGCGCGAAGTGGGCCGCGTCCGCCGCGTCCGCCACATCCGCCGACGCGTCGAGCGCGCTCGTCGCGGCGTTCGCGCGTTCGCGCGCGCGCGTCGTGTCGGCGGCTCCTTTTCCGGAAAACGTCGAAGAAGCGTCTTCTCTCATCTTCTTCGACGAGAACAAGCCATTACGGCGCCGCGCGCCCCTCGGCCCGCCGCCGCTCGGCGCCGAGCGGCTCGCGCGGCTGACAGCCAGCCTCGAAGCGCACCCGCCGTTCCGCGGCGTGGAGATGCGCGTGCTCCGCGAAGCCGCGCGGGACCTCGAGCGGAAGGTCCTGCGCCCGGGCGAGGTTCTGTTCGCGCAGGGCTCGAACACGCGCGACTACGCGTACGTGGTCGAGGCGGGGGAGCTGGAGGGCCGAGCGGTCGAAGAGCGGTCGAAGAGCGGGGAGTCGTCGTCGGAGGCGAGAAGACGAAGAGCCGAAAACGTTTTGAAAACGGCGTTCCGCGCGGGCGACGTCTTCGGCGACGTCGAGCTGACGTTTGGCGTCCCGCGCGAACGATCCGTGGTGGCCGCCGCGCGCGGCGCGAAGGTCTGGGGTATGCGACGGCGGTGGTTCGAGCGGCTCAACGCGCCGTGCGTTTTCCGAAAACGCGACGTTTTCCGAAACGTCGTCCGAACGTCGCCTCTTTTGGCGTCGCTGCCCTTCGCCGAACAGCGCGCCGCGGCGGAGCTCCTCGCCGAGCTCGGCGTCGCGTTTCGCGCCGAGAAGGGCGAGACGGTGGTCACTCAGGACGGCGAACCGAGGAGTGTGTTTTTCGTCACCTCGGGAACCGCGGACGCGTTTGTCGCCGTGCCGGAACTCTCCGCTTCTCGGCCGCTTCTCGTCGGGACGTTCGCGAGAGGCGACGCGTTTGGCCACCTCGAGTTTTTTCTCGAAGAAGAACGCGACCACGTTCTCGGCGACGTCTCGGGACTCGACGACGACGCCGACTTGCGCGAGACGCGCGCGGTGGCCAACCGCGCCTCCGTGGTGGCCTCGACGCGACTGCGGGGCGTCGCGGTCGACGGGGTCGCGTTCCGCGCCATCGCGCCGCCGGGGACGGCGCTGAGGCGCGCGCTCGACGCCGAACGCGCGACGTTCGCCAGCGGCGTCGCGTAGGGACGTCGCGATGCGCGTTTCACTAAGAAAAAAACGTGACGGAGCGTGTATTACGGAAAACGTCGTATTCCAAAGCCGCCGCGACGCGACGCTCGGGGGCGAAAGCGGCTCGGTCACCTGCGTCGACGGAGTGATGCGGGTTATTACACCCGATACGGGGTTATTTACTGATCCCGTATCGGGTGTAACGAACCCGATCGCTCACAGGAACACGTCCGCCTCGAGCGCGGAGACGACGTCCTCCTGGTCGTTGAGCTTGGCGACGTCCAGGGGCGACTTACCGTCGAGGTTGCGCAGCGTGACCGAGGCGCCGTTGTCGACGAGCATCTTGCACACGTCGGCGCGTCCGTACCCGGCGGCGTAGTGCAGCGGCGTGTTCTTGTTCTTGTCCACCGCGTTGACGTCCGCCTTGGCGTCGCACAGCATCTCCACGCACTTCATCTCGCCGTACCCGCAGGCGAAGTGCAGCGCGCTTCGACCTTCGCCATCCTTCGCGTTGACGTCGGCGTCGGCGTCGATGAGCGCCTTGAGCGCCTCGTGGTCCCCCGCGCTCGCCGCGGTGTGCACCGTCTCCTCGCCGTCCTCCTCCTCCGCCTCCTCCTCCTCCTCCTCCTCCGCGGCCGCGGCGCCCATGTCGCCCATGGGCATGCCGGGCATGATGTCCCCCATGGCGCCGGAGATCTTCTGCAGCACCTTGGGATCGTTCCAGTACTTCATCATGGCGCTCGGGCCGCCCGTCTCGATCTCCTTCATGATCTCCGCCATCTCGGGGTCCTCCTTGAGCGCCTCCATCTTCGCCTTCATCTTCTCCGTCGTCGCGGGGTCCTGCATCTGCTGCATCATGCTCGCCATCTGCGGGTCCTGCATCATCTGCGTCCCGAGCTTCTCCGCCATCTGCATGAACGCCGGGTTCGCCATCACGTTCTGCATCGCCTCCATCGCCTGCTTGGGGTCCACGCCGGGCGGCGTGCCCATCGGCCCGGCCGCGCCCGCGCCCGGAAGCGCGCCGCCCGCGGCCATGTTCGCCTGCATGTTCTCGGCCATGGACTTGAACGCGGGGTCCTCGGCGATCTGCTTGGCCATGTCCTTGATGGAGGGATCCTCAAGCATCTCCTTGATCTTGCTCATGTCGAAAGGCGCGCCGTTCGCGCCGGGCATCATCATGCCGGGAGGCATGGCGCCGCCGGGGGGGCCGCCGGGCATGCCGAAGCCGTCGGGGAGTCCACCCGCGCCTGCGTTGAGGGAAGAGAGAAGTGGATTTTCGCGGTGGTTCGGGTGACGGGAAAGCATCGAGGTCAGCGACGCGCGCTCGCGACGGCCGCGAAGCGCGTAGACGGAAAGCGTCGCCTCTCGGAAAGGCCCTGGATTTCGACGACGTCGCGGCGCGCGCGGTCGCCGAGGCGCGCGCCCGCGGGTCGCGCCGGCGGCGTAGAGAGAAGAAGAGCGTGCACGCACCAGCCATGGTGTTTGGTGAGTCGGGTTCGGTTTGTGCGTGTCGCGTGACAGGCGCGGACGAAGTGGCAAGCAGAGATCGAGTCCCGCACGGGTGGATAGCGCTGGAGTCGCCGGCGCTGAAGCGAGATCATCCTCAGATCGCGACGTGATTGGAGCTAGAGTTCAAGTATGTTTATTAGTCCGACAAAAGTGTAATTCGATCGAGCGCCGA
>Ga0181564_10002632_pt1 | contig 15599 bp, 12 predicted proteins | sample 011ome_24_FD_134512 | JGI IMG/M metagenome (GOLD analysis project Ga0181564, IMG submission 134512) | Coastal salt marsh microbial communities from the Groves Creek Marsh, Skidaway Island, Georgia - 011513CT metaG (megahit assembly) | ecosystem: Environmental > Aquatic > Marine > Intertidal...
AGACTAACGCTCGCCCGCGTCGCCGCTCGTCACAAACGTAGATTTTCGATGCGTACTGCCAACGTAAGGCGCTCCAACCGAACTCGGTGCGCTTCATTCTCGATGGTGAGCGTTTGCAGCCGAACTCGACGCCTGAAGAGGCGGATTTAGAAGATGGAGATTGCATCGACGCGATGATGGAACAAGTCGGCGGTCACTAAAAGGAGACGAGACGCTTAGCGTCGGGAGCTAGCCAGCACCAGACACGTAGTCCCGCGTATAGACTTCATACATTACACGGAGATTACACGGAGAGCACACTAGAGAAAGAGAGAGATTACCTTTGTAACGCGCGTTTACGCATGCATTTCACTAAACAAGTGTCCGTCGTATTAAAGACAACATGAGATTCGCGTCCTTTGACTCGAGCTAAAAATACTACACCTTATTGGTATTCAGCCTGCGCGCGCTGCATCTTGCTTTGTCGCGCGCGAAACACATCTTTGACTGGTGGTTTAGCCGACGCCGCCGAACGCGACGCCGCGAGCGCTGGGTCGTCGATGAGCTCGATGGCTTTCCGTTTTTCCCCACCCTTGTACCCCATCGCCGCGAGGTAGCCTTCGATCGCGCCTTCGCTCAAATCCGTCGCTTGTAACGCGTCGAGCACGGCTTCGACGCGCGGGGGAGGAAATTTCGCAAATGCCACTGGGCCTGGAAGCGTGGCGAAGAACTTCCCGAGCGCGCCAGGGAGCTTCTTCATTCCACTCGGCGGCGCCGGCGGCGCCTTCTTTCCGGCGCGCGGCGCGCCTGAGGGGGCGATTGGAGGCGGAATAGCCGCCACGACTGCCGCACGCGCGAGGCGCTCAGAGCGAAGCGTAGCGTAGGAAACGTGTGCAGTCTCCGCGCGGCGTAGTGGCACAACGGCGCCTAGGGATGCGAAGTAATCACAGTATTCTGACGTCGCCGGACGAAGATCCATGACGGTGTGCCTGCCAAGCAACGCGTTCAACAAGTTTACTTTGACATCTGTGGCACCAAACGCGGCGTTGCGACGGGATTCAGCCTTGACGATGGTTTCATACGTCCCATGTGCGCGCTCGAAGGCGATGAACAAATTCCAAACCTCGTGCGATGGTGACTCTTCGAGCGCTCGCTCGAAGAGCACCCGAGCGTTGGCGACGTCGTTGATCCCAGTCAAAAACTCCGCGTAGCGCTCGACGTACTGCGGCGATGTCAAAAAGTGCTTCAATCCGAGCTCGAAAATATTTCTCGCCGGTTTATCGCTCTTGTCGTACTGCCACTCGAGCATGGCAGCGGTGGCATAAATCTCCCACCGACATCCCGGTTGCTTGCGGGCGCGCATAAACGCCTTTCGACTCGACGTCTGGTCCTCTACCCGCCGGCATGCGCGCAAATACTCGCAATACATTAACACCACGTCTTGAGGCATCGATGTGACGTCTTCACCGCGCTCGATAGCCTCTGCGGTGGCGCTTTCGTAGTCATCGAGTACCGATTCATAAATCGCCTTGCACGCCTCAGCGTTACCGCGCGACTCTTCGAGATCCGCCGCCGCAAATGTGAGCAACGCGCAATACGGAAGCGCATCTCTCGCGCGCTGCAAGACCTCCGCGGCATCATCTGCTCGTCCTTCACTGTCGTGCCAGTGCGCGTATTCGATCCAAAACTCTGGAGTCTCCCCGAGCGACAACCCGGCTAACTCGTACGCGTGCTTGACGCGGTTGAACAACTGCGGCGACGGCTCTCCAGGGTTCGCGCCCTCGAGCTTTTGAGGATTTGACTTTTCCATATCGATAATTGCCGCCCATTGCGACGCACACGCTTTGGGGTCTTTAGCTAAGAGCGCGTACTGCTTGCTAGAGCACTCATGCGCGCCGTGCGATGTCGCGCCGCAAAACGCGCACTCGTGCGTTCGCGGGCATCCGCGACACGCGCCCTTGTTAAACCCAGCACACACGATGGATGCGCTCGCGTCGGCGCCGTGTTGCGCAGGATTCACACACACCGCCCCGACGACGACGCCTTCGTATGCCTTCTTGCGCTTCCCGAGCGCTGTCCGCGTGAGTAACAACTTTGGCGCCAAGTCTTGCAACAAGGCTCTCGCCAACGCCTTATTCTTCTCATTCTCAAACGCCTCGTACTCCTTATACACCACATCCAACTTATTCAAAGGCACCATAATCGCACGCTGATAGCATCGTCTCACGACGACATCTCTCGCGCTCTCTGCTTGTTCCGGCTTCACATCCGCCACAATCAACGTCGCCGGCGCGCGTCGCAAAAATCCGCAATACTCGAGCCAGACATCCGCCGCGTCCGCGTCCTCGCCAACAATATCCACGCTGTACTCGTACACCGACTTCATGGTCGCCACACCTTCTTCGCTCGTTATATCATGCGTGTTCGCCATGTAGGCGCAATATTTCCGCCATAATAACGCCGAAGGGCACGGGATGAGACACTTGCCAAAGAGCCCGCGGATCGCGTCGTCGTCTGGCTCGCCCGATGTATTCCTCGTCAGTTCAGCATCGATGTACCACTGCCACAGCAACGAAGAGCGTGGACATGCGTCTGTAAGCGCGTCGAACATGGCGCGCGCGGCTGGGATCGGTGCAGCGCGCGCGAGGCGCGCGAGGCGTTCAAGCGCCGCGGAATCCGACGGATTGGCGCGGACGTGCGTGAGAAACGCGTCGTCGACGTCCATGGAGCTCGATGCATCGAGCGGCGCGGCATCACTCGCCATGTTCAAAGCGTTTCCTTCGTCATGGTCGTTGCCGTCGGCGTCGTTCGCGGCGACTGGGTCTTCAGCGACGACGGGAGCCGCGTCCTCGGTTGCCTCGTTTGTCGGCGCGGCTTTCGCCTCTCCGAGCAAGCGCGCGACGAGATCCGCCTTGATTCCGCTCGTATCGAGCCCGGCTGCGGTGCACCGTTCACGTAAGTTTGCGACGGTGCACCGCATGAGGGAGTTCTTGGTGTCCTCGCCCATGGTGCGTGACGTTTTGAGGACGATTACGCCGACGGCTAAAACGGCGTCCAACTCATCAACTCATTTAATTTTTCATTTATGCGCATCTTGCGCGCGCGCGTGGTCTCGAGCTCGAATCCACACCCGAATATTCGGAAAACAAGGTTTCATTTATGCGCATCCTGCGCGCGCGCGTGGTCTCGAGCCCGAATCCACGCCCGAATATTCGGAAGACTGTCCGCGACGCCGCCGCTTGATGTCGAGCTCGCGACTACCCGCGCGAGCGGTGCCACCGTCGGCCGTCCGTGCGCGCACGCGAACGGCATCGCGGTCAATTTAAGCGCGCCAATAATTATCTCACATTCAGCTTTCGATAGCGTGTCGCCAAACATGATGGCGCCCCGACACGCTTTGCTCGCGAGGAGTCGATGAAGCGCGCGCGGCGGTTGACTCGACTGCGACGTCGTCGACGCCAACTGATTGATGAACTCTCTCAACGCGTCTCCACCGAGCGCGGTGCCTCGAATCGTCGGCAAACGCGTCAAATGTACTTCATGCTCGCGTTCGGAACGCGCGTCGATCCAATCCCACCCCCAACGACGCACGATGTCTGCGTTGGCGTGAAGCTGCGCGTGCTCAAACGCCGAAAGCGGTGTCGGCCACGGCGTGCGCGCGTCCTCCGCGGGCACATCAGGACTCATCAACACGCGCGCCCACAATTCTTCGAGCGATATGCGTTCATCCGCGGCGTGCTGGTCGATCGCGACGATGAGATCGCCACGCAGGACGGTGACAATGAATTTGTCGCCAACTTGAGCGACGATTCGAGCATCCGTTAAATCGCTCGCGTCGAGCGATGCCGGCGGCTTAAACATCGACGACGACGCGAGCGCATCGACGGATACTATTGGAAGCTCGGAAGCCGCAGTAAATGCGGGATTTGACCACGTCTCGAGCGCATGCGCGGCGGTCGTCGGTTGACGAAGCGCAGACGACGACGCGAACGGTCCGTCGGCGGAGAGTCGTCGAAGCGTCGATCGAGCAAACGGTCCGTCGGCTGGAGCGCAACACGCGCATCGGTCGCGTTTGGACCCACCTGGATTATTGTGTTGGTTTTGCCCCTCCTGCTGCTGCCTTTGCGGCTGCTGCTCTGTCGCAGCGGCGTCATCGTCATCGTCGTCGTCGCGAACGGGCCAACAATCATCCGCGTCGACGACGGCGCGCTTCACGTGCTCGAGCGCGACGTCCAATCGCTCAAACCAAAGTAACGTCTCATCCACATCCTGCGTCACGCACACCCCATCGTGCGGACACACGATGGAAATCAAAAACCCCGCGTATCCTTTCCCGTGCGACTTGCGCGCGCCGTCGCCTAAAAATGCATCGGCTTCGTACTGAATCAACGCGCGATGCAACGCGTTGCTCGCGCCTCGAATCCGCGCGCCGTTGACGTACACGTACTGTAATTCCCTCGATCCAAGCCGACGATTCGCCGCCGAGACGTACCCACGAATCTCATACGCCCCATCATCGCTGGTATAATCCACTAAACGCAACGACCGCGCGACGTCGTCGCCAAATGCCAAACGTAACCCATCCAACACCGACGTTCGATTGCCCGCGATTCGATCGACGTCGACGCCGTCGCAGCGCGCGCGAATCGCCAAATACGGCGTCATCAACGCCGCGTGAAACACTACTTGGCGGATATCGGCAACTTCTTGTGCGCGTCGTTCGCGCATGCGATCGAGGGCGAGGCGATTGTTGTATGCGAACGCGCGCAAGGTTACGTCCGCGCCGGTTTGATCGCGGTGTCTGTTCGTATCGCGCGTCGTAATCACGCGCTCATCAGCATTCTCATCGGCGTCATCAGCGTCGGCGTCGTTCGCGAACGCCGCGGCGCGGACGCGAGAGATATACGTATCCATTTCCCCCCGCCGGCGCGTGCGCACGATGACTTCGGCGCACGCGTGCGATACCATTCGAATCGTATCCTCGCGCGCGACAGCCGCGCCGTCATCGTCACATCCGAGACGCACGCCGTCGCCGTCGTCGCGCACGCGCACCCACGCGCCATCGCACGTCGTGGCCAACGACGATGGAGTATTCTCATCATCGTCGCGCCGATCGTCGCGGAATGCCCAATCGACGACGACGTCGCGCGCACCGCTCGCGATAGCGTCGCGGATGAACGCATCGATGACGATGTGCATTGACATACCACGCGTGGCGACGCCAGCGCGCATGCGCGCGCGATCTCGCGCGGGTAACGCGCGAATGCGATGAAGATAATTTTCGTGCATCTGTTTCGCGCGCGACGCGACGCGAGTGGCGGAGTGACGCCATCGTCATTGGGCGTTGGGTGATGCATCGGTGGATGCGATGGTGGTTTGAACTGTCGTTGAATGTCGCGTCACATTCGCGCGCGTGTGCGCCGTGGCGGCGATCGAACGCGGTCGACAGGGCGACGGGCGCGCGCGGTGTGTAGTGCGCGGCATGTCTACGCTTCGCGAGCGCATGCGGGACGCCGCGCGGACCGCGGCGGCGGCGGTTAGAGGAGAGGATGATGATGCGCTGGGCGGTGATGTCTTCGCTTCGACGACGCCGAATGCGCGCGCGATGCGCGGCTCGTCGGGGTGGAACGCGTCGACGCGCGTGCGTATGATGGATAAGCCTGCGGTGGCGGTGACGACGCCGACGAGGGGTGAAGAGGAGGACGCGGCGAGGCGCGCGCGAAGGCGCTGGCGCGCCGAGTTTGACCGCGTCAGGGCGGACAAGCTCGCGTCGGATGCGTCGCCGACGACGACGCAACAACGGCAGGAAGAGCGCGTGGTTCGTGCGTGGGGCGATGCGGTGACGACGTCGATGACGAGACGGCGGGCGCAGAAGGACGGGTATAGAGGCGCCGAGCCGACGCCGACGCCGACGCCGACGTCGTTAAAGGAAAAGTTTCAGCGAACGGTTCGCGAGCGCGATGAGGCGCGCGCGCGCGTAGATGCGATGCGGCGGGAAAGTGAGAGCGTGGTCACCACGCACGAGGCGCCGGCGCCGGCGGCGATGGATGATGGGGGTGACGTCGAGCGCGAGGTGTTGCAGATTTTACGCGAAGTCGTACAGGAGACGAATCAAGCCACCGTCTCGGCAGCGGCAGCACCGGCGGTGACACCAGCGTCCAAGTTAGTAAATGTAGCAGTCCCGGTGGTTTCGTCATCGCCAGTGCCTCCACCGCCGTTGAGGACGCGATCGTTAGACGCCAAGATGGATTATTCAAACGCGCGTCGCTCGCGACAGAGCGGGCGCCTCGAGAAGAAATCGAGAGAAGGAATGTGCGCCTTGGCCTTGGCGCATGTCAAGCAACGGCAAACAACTCGGTGTAGAACTATCGCCACGATTATCGTCGCCATCGTGGCCGTTATCACCGGACTCGCGTGGCGGCGACTGCCAGTCGTCGAGACGACTGACGAGCGACGGTTCAAATGTCCCGTTGAGTTTGTTTCAAACAACGTCCTAGACGAAGCGCTCGCGCCGTCGTGGCGCGCCGCGCTCGAAGACGCGCGCGCGACGCACGACGCACACATCGCGCGTGGCGACGCGCGCGGAGCGAAAACCATTCGCGCGTACAGCAAACGCGCGCGCGACGCGCAGCGCGCGCTCGGCGCCCTCAACGCCGACATCGAGCGCTTCTTCGCCTCCGTCTCCCCCGACGCAGACGCACGTTCACGAACAACGCCCGACACCACCATCACTGACACCACCACCACCACCACTGACACCATCACCACCACCACCGCCGCCGACCGCGCGCGCGTCGAGTTCGCCGTCGCCCGCGCGCGCGCGCTCGCCCGCGCCGCCGACGCCTTCGACGCCCTCCGCGTCCTCCTCGCCGACGACGCACCCTTGTAACACGACGATACTCCTATGTCTCACCACGCCACCACCGACATCCTCCGCCGACATCCGCCTCCGACGCAAAACGCACCGCGAAACAAAACACACCCTCAGAGGTGCGTGGGTGGGTGAGATATTTTTCGCGGGAAAAAAAACCACGACGACGCGCGCATCCCTGTGCGTGCTGACGTGTCCACGCAAACCACATCATCGCACACGACCACCGCACAGTACGACATCATCATCGATCTATGAGTTTTATCCCCGACCACGAACGGCACCCATGGACACGCACCTCGCATCATATATATATACTCACGCGCATAGACCTCTATGTCGAGATATTTATGGCGTGTATGCCGCGCGCGCGGCACCCGGACGCACGCCCCTCTCCACATCCACATGGCGTTCGCCTTCTTACAGTATGGTATAGGTGAGCGACGATTGCGGGGCGGCACCCGCGACGTGCCGCCGCAGTGCCGACGCGCGACGTCGCCATTCGTTCGCGCGCGAGTGGACGACCGACGTCTCGCGCGTGCGCGTCCGCGCGCCACCCGAGCGCGTAGTTATATCACAAACGCGTTCGATCATCCGGACGACTGCGCGAGAGCACGACAGCATCGTCGTCGTCGTCGTCGCGCGCGCGCGGGAGAAATATCTGTGCCAAAAAGCGTCGGTGGCGGAGGCGCTTTTTCTCGGCGAACGATTTGATTCGATCGCGTCGGCGTTGAACACCGCGCGAGCGAACGCGCGTCGTGGCGTGGGTGTGTATATATAGAAAATATATATACGCATTTCGTTGTTTTCGGTGCACGCGACGCGACGCGAGAGGAGGGAGACGCGGAGGCGCACGCGGGGCTTGACGCGCGCGCATGGAAAGGATGTTGACCTCGCCCGTGGGCGGCGTGGCGACGCCGACGCAGACGCAGACGCTGGCGAACGCGCAGACGCTGGCTGGGGCGTACGATGGGGTGACGCAAGGGTCTTTGCGCTCGCCCACGGCGTCGCCGCCGCCGGTGGGTGCGGGCGCGGGCGCGGGCGCGGGGAAAGGGATTGCGAATGCGCAGTGCGGGTTCGTGGATGAGCGCGGGAGCAACGCGAGCAGCACGGATTCGTTGCGCGTTCGCGAAACGTGTCGGGATTTTTTAAAGGTATGTGTGGGATGAAGTCGTAGATATGGTTGTGTTTGAGCGTATTGGCGCGATGACGAGGGCGTTTGGGGGTGCATCGCGCGATGGTGAGGTCGGAAGGTTTACGCGCGGGACAAAAAGTGCGCGTTGAAGAGCGCTCGGGGTGGCTGACTGACGGCGCTCGTTGTATGTGTATGTAGGGTGCTTGCTTTCGGGATAATTGTCGATACGCGCACGATGCGGCGGAGGGTGCGGCGGTGCCTGTGCAGGTGAGTTTTGCGCATTCGCGACTTTGGACGATGTGGACGCGCGCGCGTCTTCGCTCACGCGCGCGAAGACACGAGACGAGGTTTCCGTCGACGCTCGCTTTGAAGACGTATATATATACTGACGTTGATGCGCTTTTGTACGTTTCTTTTCACAGACAACACAACCTGTGTGCAGGGATTATCAGAATGGACGCTGCTTCCGCGCGTCGTGCCGATTCTATCACGGCACGAGCGCCGAACAGGCGACGGCGCAAATTGGGACAAACACAGTGTCGCAAATGTTCAACAACGCGCAAGCGATGTACGGCATGGGTCACATCGGTGCACATGGGGCGATGAAGAACCCGCAGTTGCACTTGATGAATCGTACGATGAACTTGCAAAATGGTTTCGACAGTGCGCCGGTTGGATTTGATCAGACGCAGTTTGGACAAAACCTGACGCTGGATCAAGCCGTGTTTTTGCAAGCCGCCGTGGCCAACGGGGCGTACGACTCGAACCATATGCTCACAGCCGCCGCAATGGCGAGCGAAATTTTACGCCGAAGTGGCGCTTCGCAAGCTGTAACTGCGAATGGGTTTGATTTTAGTTGGATGACGGCGCAGCAGCAAATGGCTGCCGCCGCGGCTGCCGCCGCGGCAGCCGCGAGCGGAGGAGACGCGTCAAACAACATGTATAACAATGGGAACAATACGATTCACATGCAGCAGCACTACGCAAGCGTGGTTAATAATGGCAGCGAAATGATGAATGAGAACGGCGGTTACGTTCCTCAAACGTCCATGAATATTCCTACTAACGCAGCTCCGTCGCAATATTCATCCTGGCCTCCTCAGACAGCCGGCTTTCTCAGCGCCGAACGCCAGCAGTCCAAATCGAGTGACATCTCGGCCCTTCCCGACTCCTTGGTCGACTCCGATCTCGCATCGAGTATCGACTTGACGTCGTTTCACACCGAGTATGCCGGTTTCGGCAGCGGTACATGGTCCTAGGTTGATGATCATTCAAGTCTTTTGCGCGAGAGAGAGAGAGGCGCGAGGCTATCCACTCATTTTTGTTCCACGCCGCGCGCATGATTCGTCGTCATGGTCGTCGTTTTCGGCAATGGCGATGATTATTGCACGGTGTGTTGACCATTTTCCATAATTTTGTACATATTTGTTTGTTGAACTGTTGAAGTGCGCGGGTCAACGTCTGACATGACGTCCGCGCGCGGATTCGCGTCGGCTTTTTGCGCAGCGCGCTCAGAAAACACGCAGCGAGACTATATTATATTTTTGTTGTTCGCACTTACTACTACACCTAATACTTGCACCAAGAACGTGACAAGTCGTCAAAAATATTCTGAGTAGTACTATAATACGCATCCAAGAAGAATTTTTGCTAAACACGCGTTGAGAAATCGACACGCGCCTTCGCCTCTCACATTGTCACCTTGACATTGGATTTGGATGCGACCCACGTGATGTGCCCCGCGAGACGACGACGGCTTTCTCGTCACATACTTAGCATGTACCGAGCCTAAAGCTAATGCGTTTAATGTATTGAATCTTACAAAGCAAACACTGACGACGCGCGTCGTCAGACGAGTGGCCCAAGCCGACGGCCGAACCAAGCGTTCAAACCAAGCGTCCAAGCGTGAAAAATAATGAATTTAATTTTCGTATAAGTAACGAGGCTAATTCTCTATGTATACGCGCAAGCTCTTTGACGGATATCGCATGGCTGTGTCATATGTGTGTGCTTACGCCGGAGCGACGGACGAATCGCGCGCTTGAGCGACGTCAACTTGCACCGAAGGACCCATGGACGAGGCGATGTACATCGAGCGCCAGTACACCCCCTTGGCGCCCGTCGGGCGATTGGCGTCGATGGCGGCAACAATGGCGAGCAAGTTGGTCTGCAAGTCAGCAGCGCTGAAGCTGAGCTTACCGAACGGCACGTGCACGATACCTTGCTTGTCGGCACGGAACTCAACCTTACCCCCCTTGAACTCGCCGACAGTCGTGGCGACGTCGGTGGTCACCGTGCCCGCCTTTGGGTTGGGCATCAAACCCTTCGGGCCGAGCGCGCGACCGAGCTTGGCAACCTTGGGCATCATATCAGGCGTGGCCACGAGTAAATCGAAATCCATCATCCCGCCCGCGATCTCTTCAACCAAATCATCCGAACCCGCAAAATCAGCACCCGCCGCCTTGGCCGCCGCGACGTTATCGCCTTGGCACAACACGGCGATGCGCACCTTTTTACCCGTACCCTTGGGCAACGCAACCGTTGCACGCAACTGTTGATCGTTATACTTTGGGTCAATGTTCAAACGAATGTGCGCCTCAGCAGATTCATCAAACTTGGCCGTCGCCGCCGCCTTCATGAGGTCAATCGCCGACGCCGCGTCTTGGGCATTCATGCGTCCCGGCACCGACGCCTGCGCGGCGCGGAAACGCTTGGATTGCTTGCCTTCCTTGGACGACAAGCCATCCTTACGCACGGCTCTCGCCGGCGCCTGTGCGGCTTCTTCTTCGAGTTCGGCGAAATCCAAACCCGCCGCGCGCACTGTAACGTACGCGAAAGATACGTCAGACGACGCGGACGCGACTAGGTCAGTCCACCGCAGAGGGTTTTAGGGTCACGAGGCCCATCATCCCCACGCCCATCATCCCCGCGCCTCGCGCTGCGCGACGCCCACGCGCGTCAACACCCGTCGCGAATCGATGCGCGATATAACACACGACACATCCCCCACACCGCATCGCGCGAATCGCCAATCCACGCGTCCATGCGTCAGCGCGCACAATACAATCATCACCCCGTCTCGCGTCATCGCACGCGCATCGCATCGCATCGTGTCGTACCTCGCACGACGGCGCCGTTCTTCGACGCCGTGGTGCGCGCGTGGCGCGGTGGCGCGATGCGCGTGGCACCGATCGTGGCTTTCGCGCTCAGCGTGAACATCGTCGCGGCGTGCGTGAGAAGCGTCGCGGAGTGCGACCGACGACGGACGGAGGCGGCCGACGGACGGCCCTATCGGGGCGCAGGGGGGTGGGAAAATTGGTTATATACGTCATACGTGTGTATAGTATGAGGCCATGGGGTCCGTGGACGACGTGGTGTGACGTACATAGTCATATGTGTACCTATAGTATGTGACATAGGGCACACCCACACCCACACCCTAACCCCCGCCTCTGCGTGCGTCGGCACGGTTGATCGATATTCAACATCGATCGATCGTGCGTTTCATCGATATTGAATATCGATCGATCCATGCGCGCTCGCATAAGAGGTCAACGCCGCCGACGGCGATGGCGACGGCGCGCGCGGCACACGATGACGACGCTGACGACGTCGACGACGACGCGCGTCGTCCGCCGACGGTGGACGACCGCGCAGGGGCATCGCGCGATGCGTGCCGTGAGCCGCGGTGCGGTGGCCATGGACGGCGTCGAGGCGATTCCGCGACGGAAAGGTGCGCGCGCGCGCGTGGGGGTGGCTTTATCCATCTCGCGTGGTAAAAGTGGTGTTTTCGTGGCGTACGACGGTCGCGCTCGACCGTGGTTTTCGTTTTTCGCGTGGCGCGTGCGATGAGACTGACGAACATTCGGTGTGTGCGTCGCGGTGGGACGAGCAGGTGCGGGCACGAATGCGCCCGATGCGATTTTGGCGGTGTGCTTGGGGAAGTTTGACGCGATGCACGCGGGACACTTTGCGCTGGCGAAACGCGCGGCGGCGCTCGGTGAGCCGTGGTTGGTGTCGTTTTCGGGTATGGCGCGTACGTTGGGGTGGGAAGAGAAGCTCCCGATCACGGCACCGAGTGATCGCGCGCGGGTGTTGAATTTATGGAGCGCCGCGCTCGGCGGCGAGGGCGCGTCGGGGGGCGAGGGCGCGCAGGGGGGCGCGATTCGCGAGCACTCGTTGCCGTTCGCCGCGGTGCGGGAAAAATCACCCGAAGAATTCGTTGACATGCTCGTTCGTGATTTGGGCGTGCGCGCGATCGTGACTGGGGAGAATTATAGATTTGGGTATAAAGCGGCGGGCGACGTCGCGGCGTTGAAGGAATTTGGAGCGAAGAACGGCGCGAAAGTGGACGTCGTGGAGTTAGTACCAGCGGCACGCCCGGACGCGACGCTCGGTGATCAAGTGAGCAGCACGCGTATCCGAGCGGCGCTCATGCGTGGCGATGTTAAATCCGCGAACGACATGCTCGGACGCGAACATAGACTAGTGTGCGACGTGAGCGGCGCGGCGGCGCAAAATTCTCTTCGCGTCGCCCTGGCGGGTGACGGCGAAGACGTGTTGCTTTCTCTCGAAAACGTCGAAAACGTACCTCCGATGGATGGTCAATACCGCGTTCGCATCGTCGTCGACCCCGAAAGCGGTGATACGTCGTTGAAGAACGCCAAGGAGACCACCGTGTCGTTATCGTACGGCCGCGTCGCCGTAAACAAGTACGACGTCTTCGACATTCAATTCGCCCGCAACGCCGTCGCCATTGATTTCATCGATCGCTCGAGCAAGAGTTACGCCAATGGCGTCTCCGGGCGGTGGTAACACACAAAAACCTAGACGAGCAGCGGCATATATTCTTTCTGTATTGACACTTTATCACTTGTTCATACGCGCGCGCGCGGGACATCAATCGACTTTTTTATCCATATTGCCATTCTTTGACGCGCGGCGCGCACGCCATCCGATCGCGATCCCATGCCGCCCATCGCGCGCGGCGATGATAAAGTCCTCGTCGCCGTTCGCGTGCGTCCGCTGAACGACGCCGAACGCGCGAACGGCGGTGGCGAGGCGTGGTCCGTCGCGTCGGGTGCCGAGAACACGATCGCAGTCATCAGCCATGGGGATCGTCGCGGCGCTCACGGCACCGGCACCAAGAGCGAGGTACGAATGCGCGAGCGCGAGCGCGTGCGTGTTGTTGTTGTTTTTTTCTGTCGTTGTCGGTCGTCTCGTCGTGGTCGTCTACATCGTGTGCGTTGTGACGTCATCAACGGCGTCGTCGGCGCGCGCGCGACGTCGGGGGAACCAAACGCTCACCAAAGACTAAGACTCTCTGCGTATCGCGCACCGCAGGCGAGCGAATGGCATCATTCGTACACATTCGATCGCGTGTTCGATGCATCGAGCGATAATCGCCAAGTATACGAAGCGACGACGAAACGCATCGTCCGCGACGTCGTTGAAGGCGTCAACGGCGCGGTGTTCGCCTACGGGCAGACGTCGAGCGGGAAGACGCATACGATGCGAGGCTCGGATGATGAACCCGGGGTGATTCCATTAGCCGTCGAGGATGTGTTCGCGTGCGTGCGAGAAGGACGCGATAATACGCGCCGGGAATTTTTGATTCGCGCGAGTTATTTGGAAATTTACAACGAAACCTTGGTGGATTTATTAGACGAGGACGAGGACGAGGACGAGGCGGCGGTTAAAGACGACGAGAAGACCAAGAAGAAGAAGAAGTTGTCTATTCGAGAAGACGCCGAACGCGGGACGTATGTCAGTGGTTTGCGCGAGGAAATCGTGACGACGCCACAAGAGGTGATGAAGTTGTTGGAACGCGGCTCCAAGCGCCGACGCGTGGGCGCGACGCGCATGAACGCGCGCTCGTCGCGGTCGCACGTGATTTTTAGAATGCTCGTCGAGTCGAGAGACGGTAACGATGATGATGATGATGATGATGATGATAGCGATAATGGTGGCGGCGTGTTGATGGCGACGCTGAATTTAGTGGACCTCGCTGGGAGCGAGCGACAATCGAAGACGGGTGCCGAAGGCGCGCGCGCCGTCGAAGGCGCGCACATCAACAAGTCGCTCACGACGCTCGGCTTGGTCATTCACAAGCTCAGCGGCGCCGACGGCGAAGGCGAAGGCTCATCCGCGCAGCGGAAGCACATTCCATACCGCGATAGTAAACTTACGCGCATTCTTCAGCCCGCGTTGGGGGGTAACTCGAAGACGTCAATCATTTGCGCGATGACGTCGTCGACGGCGCACGTCGACGAGTCGCATTCGACGTTGCGCTTTGCGACTCGCGCCAAGCGCGTGGTGAATAAATCAATCAAGGTGAACGAGTACGCGATGAGCACGAAACAGTTTATGGCGATGATTGAAAAACAGCGCGCTGAAATTGAAATGCTACGTGGTAGTAGTAATAACAACGGTGGCGGCGCTTCGTCGTCCATGTCGGCGATGACGCCCGAAACGGCGCGAACCGTGCGCGCGTTTGAGGACAAGATTACGCGACTCGAACGCGACCGGGACGCCTTGAAAGACAAATTCAAGGCGGATATCGCACACGCAGAACAGCGCGCGGCGAACGCCGAACGTGAATCCGCCAAGGCGCTCGCGCTCGTCGCCACGCTTCGCGAAGACATCGCCGCCATGCACGCCGACGGAGGCGGCGACGAAGCCGCCCTCGCGCTCGCGCATCAATTGGCGCAAGCGCGAAAGGCGCGCGAAGACGTCGAACAGAAATTGGACCAAGAAAGACACGAGTTTTTTGAGGAAAAAACCAAGTTGTTGTTATTGTTGAAGAAGAAGGACACGACGCTCTCTTGCGAGCCGGTGGCGGCGTCGGCGGTCGTCGACCACCAAAACCACCAAAACCATTCGTCTTCTTCGACGCGCGAACAATTCGTCAAGCAACAAGAAACCATCGCGTTACAGCGCCAACGCATCGAAGACATCGAACGCACGCTCGACGACGCCGTCAAGGCGTACGAAGACGAAGTCGCCGCCAAGCGAAGGAACGCCGACTACGAGGAAAAGTACGCCTTGGCGAAAAACGCCTACGCGACGTTGCTCAAGGATCACAAGACGCTGAAGAGGCAAATGTGTAAGCTCACCGAAGTATACGCGGCGTTGAAAAAGGACGTTAAAAGTAGAGGCGGCGGCGATAGCGCAGTAGTGGCCCCGCTCAAGCCATCCAATTAGGTTATCAGTAGTACAAGTAGTACAAGTTGTAGTAGTAAGAATGTAGGAAATCTTTCGTGGAAAAGGTGGTGTTTTGAAACACCATTGTTTGTTTTGAAAGACGACGACGTCCGTAGAAGACGCGTTCTTCAGTGAAAACAATAGCGAGCTCGACAAACGTGTTCGAACTTTTTGCTAATGAATCTCTATATTTTTTTATACCGTCGTAATACGTCCAAATGTATGATTTAATCAGACTTCTTGGACTTCTTCGGCAAGAGCACCGAGTGGATGTTCGGGAGAACGCCACCGGCGGCAATCGTCACCGTACCCAACAACTTGGACAATTCCTCGTCGTTGCGGATCGCCAACTGAATGTGGCGCGGCACGATGCGCGACTTCTTGTTGTCGCGGCTCGCGTTACCCGCCAAT
>Ga0181564_10002638_pt1 | contig 15586 bp, 15 predicted proteins | sample 011ome_24_FD_134512 | JGI IMG/M metagenome (GOLD analysis project Ga0181564, IMG submission 134512) | Coastal salt marsh microbial communities from the Groves Creek Marsh, Skidaway Island, Georgia - 011513CT metaG (megahit assembly) | ecosystem: Environmental > Aquatic > Marine > Intertidal...
ATACTGATCTGTTTCCAAAATATTTTGTGACCATTCCCTATTGTTGATATACCAATTGACGGTTTCATCAATAGCGTCTGAAAATTTATGTGACGGTTTCCAGTCCAGTTCATTCAATGCTGTTTCTGCATTGATTGCGTACCTTGTATCATGACCTGGCCTATCATCAACATGTTCAATATATCGGTTAATAGCTTCATTTGGTTTTATTATTTGAATAATTTTTTCTATTATCTCGAGATTAGTTAACTCTGAATATCCTCCAAAATTATATACTTTCCCTAAGCGACCTTGCTCTAGAACTTTTTTAATACCTAAGCAGTGATCTTCAACATAAATCCAGTCTCTTATTTGTTGCCCATTCCCATAGATTGGAATTTTTTTGTTGTTTACAATTTTATTGACAGCTAAAGGTATCAACTTTTCTGGATACTGATAAGGTCCATAATTATTACTACATCTGGTAATCATTACTGGGAAGCGATGAGTTTTATAATATGACATACAAATTAAATCAGCAGATGCTTTTGTTGCGCTGTAAGGATTGGTAGGTTTCAAAATTGAAGTTTCAGTAAATGCAGGTTCTGTTTGTGTTAAAGAGCCATACACTTCATCTGTTGAAACTTGGATGAAACGAAAGTCATGTGATAAGAGACCTCTTTTAATTAAATCATTGCAGCATGCAAGAAGATTATTTGTACCTCTTATATTTGTATCGACAAATAGATTTGATGAATGAATTGATTTATCGACATGAGATTCTGCAGCAAAATTAACAATAGCATCAAATTTATATTTTTTAATGAGCTCACATACATCATCACTTCTAATATCACACTGAATAAATTTAAATTTATCAGATTTGATATTGATTGTTTCATGATTGAGGTATTTTGACAGGGAAAGATTATCAATGCTTACTATGTCATAACCAGTTTTCAACAAAACCTTTATGAAATTGAATGCTATAAAACCATTTCCGCCTGTAATAAGAATACTCATATAAGCATTGTATCTATAATATTTTGATATTATCAGTTTTATTTATCATTAGGTAGATAAGAGTAATGAAAAAAGTAATAGCTTGATGATGGGCAAAATGACTTTGAGTTAGCTGAGATAAAATTAAACTTATCAAAAGTAGAGCTACAATTCTTTTATTTAATTGATGCGGACTCAAATAAAAACTTATGTAACAGAGAATAAGTAAAATGGCACTAAAAACACCAAATTTTGCAGATATATCTATAAACTCGTTGTGCAAATGATCTCTTGAAGTACTGCTGATATTATTTTTTGTAAAATACAATTCCATGTCAGGTTCTATATTATGTGGACCTAATCCATAAAGTGGGCTCCTTTGGATAACATCGATGCCGTATTTTATATAAGAAATTCTTTCTTTGAGAGATTGATGAGTAATTTTTTCTGGATTTACAGTATCTAGCGTATACAAATTTGACATCCTATCTGATAGTGGGTTTGAAGTGAATATAATTAATAAACCTATCAATACTGACGTAAATACAACTTGTTTGTTTTTTGACCAAAAGATTATCAACAAAGACGCAACAATTAAGCCTATTAGCGGACCTCTGGTTCCTGTAAGGAACCAAAAGTATGTTAGTAGAAAAATACATATCCAATATATTAAATTTTTTTTCTCGTTATTTGTTGTAATAAAAAATATAAATAATATTAAGAACGTTATTAGCATGTTGGCATATGTTATTTGGTTACTAGCTGTTCCAATATATCTCTCTTCTAATCCAGTACTATATGAGTATGCGAAATGAAGTGTTGCTAAAAAAACGCTGTACATTAAGATTTTTGCTAATATCTCTTCATCATATTTTATAGATAAGAGAGGTAGCAACAAGATTAATCTAAAATAATTATCTAACTCATTTGCCGGAGCTTGATGCAAGTTACCTACAAAAATAATCCATAATGTAAATAAAACAACTGAAATATAAATAGACTTGTGAATAATTATAGATTCATACACTTTTTTATAATCTATCAGTGTCAATATGAGTGCGAGTATTAAAAATATATTGCTTATACTTCTATCAATAAAGTTCATTGTTATATAAAGACTTATGGTCAATATTTTAAGAGAGTCAATAGTTAAAAAATTTTTGATATTATATCTCATTGAATATGTAGTTTTTTTAAATTTTATTGAAAAGGATGCCAATATGCATAAGAATTTTCTGATGAAATTGCTCTCTAAACACCCCTGACTTAAGTAAATAATAATTTCTGTAAAAAACTGATGACTTTCTTGCCTTCATGAATAACTTTAAAACTTTTGTAGATCTTTCATTAAGTATTTCAAGATTGTTTTGCAGTGCCTCACAATTAAGCTTGTTCCAGTTTTTATAGTTGCCCCTCATAGCGACAATTAGTCTCTTCATAAATTGAATAAAGTTGTAATTAGTTCCTGTAATATTATTATCATGGATGCGGTAATCGATTTTTGCAGTACTGTCATATATAACTCTCCCTCCAGCACCAGAAATAAGTATATATGTCCACCAATCATGTGCTGGAATTGAAAGTTCCTTTATTGACTTTTTTAATAATAAAAAAGCTGCATTATTCATAACCATTGTATTACCAGCCGCTAAACTTTGTGCTAGTGCATTTTCAAAAGATGGTTCCACTTTTCTTATTGGAGATTTCATAGTGAATTGACCTCTCTCATCTACAAGATTGGAAGATGAGCAATACAAGACAGGTTTTCTCGTTTCGTTCATAACAGAAATGGCTCTTTTAAGTTTATCGTTGTGCCAGATATCATCCTGATCAGAAAAAGCATAGTAATCAAAAGAGCTATCTGCATTCTTTATAAGATTACAAAAATTATCACTCGCCATTGATGCAAGCTTGCTGTGATGAGCATTATTAAAGTTTTCATTAGTATGTGTTTGATTTTTTAGTATGGAAATTATCTTGAAGTTCTCTCGCCTAATCTTGTTAAATTTTTTCAGTATAGATATAGTTCGATCCGTCGACCCGTCATCAGATACAAGCAGAGAGACATTAACATCATTTTGATTTTTTAGTGAAAGGAGTTGTTCCTCTAAATATTTCTCACCATTATATGTCGCAAGTAGAACACAAACTCTCATCTGAAGATTATAGTATATATCTGAACTAGTCGATATATCATTTAATAGAAATTTATTTATATGACCGCTTTAACTGTTATAATTGAAAAAATATTATTAAAATCCTCTATCGAGATAATATAATGAAAAAATGTTCATATCTAATATAAAATAAATGATTAAAAATGTCCTACAGTCTGTTTATAAAAGGTTTTATAAATATGCTTATAAGCTTAATATCTCGAATAACCATATCCTTACAAGGAAATACTATAATTCTGAAAAAATATTTGATCTAGAGAAAAATAGACTTTTCTTTAGACACTGGATTTTTTTGGCAATTACATCAGAGCTTCCAGAGGATAAATCGTGGATAGTAAAAAATATATGCGGCACGGAAGTGCTATTAACTCGAGACGGTGATGAATATTATGCTCATCAAAATATCTGCCCACATAAAAATATTCGATTATGTGATGAAGAAGAAGGCACAAGGCCACTTACGTGTAAATATCATGCTTGGTCTTTCAACTTTGATGGATCTAATAAAAGGATTCCGTATGAAGATAAATCGTACAAATTTAATAATAAGCAAAAATCTTGTAAAAATTTAAAAACTTACGAATTAGAGAAAATTGGCGTGTTCTTATTTGTAAAAATAAAAAAGAGTTCTATAAGTATACAAGAGCAATTCGAACCATACGTACTCAAGTCATTAAAACTAATTTCAAATTATTTTGATAGTAGAATAATAAGCTTTAAAGAAAAAAGAAATTTTAATTGGAAATTAAATTTCGAAAACCTTAGAGATGCCTTGCACCCAGCAGTGCTACATTCTAAATCATTATCCAAAGATGTTGATTTTACTGCTCAGTACGATGAGATACCTCCTGTATATAAAAAAAGAGTCTGGTTACGACTTCCTTATGCAAGTAGCTTTTCTAACGATGGTGGATATAAAGGCTCAGATAGCTTTGATACATTAGCATCAAAAGGAATCAAACCTCTTTTCAATGAAGGGTACTTTAATTGGCTACTATTTCCAAATTTCCACATGGCATCACCCAATGCTGGAAGACAATTTAATATTGAATTTCTAAACCCTATCTCATCAAAATGCGTTGAAATTACTCATATTTTTATTATGCAAAAGTCATCGTATTCTAACAAAGAAATTGAAGATGAATTGGAAGCATATAGAGTAGCTGGTAGAAAGATACTTGAAGAGGATTATTGGGCTGTTGAGAGTGTTCAAAAAGGACTAGAGTTTTCAGAAATTGAACAAAATGTGGGTGCTTATGAGTACTGGAATTTGAACATTGCAAATCTTTACAAGCGCATTATACATAGATGGTTTATATTTTAGCCTAACCACTTAGTGCCTCCACTTAAGATTATTGTTTCGCCGGTGATGTATTTTGAGCCCTTTAAGCACAAAAATAACGCCGCGGAAGTTGTATCACTAACTAATCCGCATCCTAAAGGATAGAGCTTAGGATCAATTACTTTTGGTTTTGTTCCTGAATATATGGGTGTCTCAATTCCTGCTGGAGCTATTGAATTGACAGTAATATCTTTTTTTAGGAAGTCTCGTGCAATGCTATTCATTGCAGCTTCCCCTCCAAGTTTAGACGCTGAGTATGCAATATTATTTGCAGCGCCCATTCTCGCAGCTACAGACGATAGATAAATAATTCTACCAGGACTCATAATTTTTCTGGCACGTTGTAAAAATGCTAGAAGCGATATTGTTGAAGTAAGGTTAATGTCAATAACATTTTCTATATACTTTTTGTCAACCATACGCAAAGGCCTCGAAGCGGGAATACCATGACAAAGTATGATGTTGTCGAAAGGATCGCATTTTTGTGAGAATTTTTTTTGTTCATCTTGATTTGTGATATCTAAATAAAATGGAGTTATATTTTTATTCTGCTCTGATATAGAAGCAAGCTTATCTTGATTCCTTCCTAAAATTGTGACTTTCTGACTTAATTTACTAAATTCTGAGGCTATATCTGAACCTATGGCGCCTGTACCACCTGTTACAAGTGTATTTTCACCATTCAAAGTAAATAATTCTTTATGATTAAACATATCTTGTTTTGGATAGCATTCTGCCAGCATCAGCTGCAATAATTTGTCCTGTTACCCAGCGGCTCATTTTCGAAAGAAGATATAAATATGGCAAAGATGTATATTCAACAGGTGATGCACCAACTATATCATTCTCAAATTGTGAATAATCAATATCTTTTACCATTTCTGTTATTACATAATCAAAAGACACTGAGTTAACTCTAACCTTTCTCTTAGATAAATCTGATGCAAGCGCATTAACCGTTCCTAATAGAGACATTTTTGAAGCTGAATATATTGCTGAACATTCAGCTTGAGAATGTCTTCCTACAGATGATGTGTAAATTATTGATGCATTGTCATTAATAAGTTTCTTTTTAAGTAAATAACTAGTCAATGCCATTGGCCCAATTACATTAGTATCAAAAGATTTGGTAATGAGTTTTTTATTCATCATTGCTGGTGGCGTCAATCTTATACTGCCGGCAATAAAACAAACTCCATCGAGTTTAGGCAACTCTTTAAGTTTTGTATCGTAGTCATCTTCTTGAGTAATATCTAATGGATAAAAACTAGTAGTAAGATTTTCAAATTCAGAAATATTTGGATTATTTCTTGAGATCAAATGTAAACTTGGCGAAAAATATTGTAGAGCTGAAACTAGATTTTTTCCAATACCTTTTGAGCAACCTACAATAAGTATGCTCTTTCCTTTTAAATCTTCGAACATATCTTATTTTTTAGAAAATTCTAAAAAACTCTTTTCTGATCCATCAGAAATATAATTCATAGTCGCCCATGACAAACCTATGCCGAATCCACAAAATATAGAATGTTTCCCTGCTTCGTTCCATAAACATTCAGAGTTAGTGTTTAAGGTTACTGGTATACTGCCAGAGGAGGTATTCCCATATTTTGCCAAAGAACTAGGACAAACTGATTCTGTAAGTTTTAATTTTTTTCTTAAAGTATCATTAATAATTTTATTTGCCTGATGTAGGACAAAATAGTCTATATCTTCTATATCTTTTTCAATATCATTTAGGAGCTTTTTAATTTGAGCTGGCGCGACTCGCAACGAAAAGTTAAATATAGCTGGACCATCCAATACGACGTCGGTTCCACATCTTTTTACTCCTGTATCATCTAATTCATGTTTCAATGAATTTTCATTATACGGTGTTCTTTTTCCACCATGAGGAATATAAAGTGATTTATATCCGCTACCGTCTGTGCCAAATAATATTTGTTGATTTACCTCCTCATCTCTAAGTATAACTGATGCTATCGAGACAGAATCACCAAAAAGAACGCCATGGCCTTCATCTTGTGAACCTCGAGCATAACTTTGATCGCCTATAACTAACATAACTCTTTTCATGCCGGTTAGTAAATGAGAATAGCAGGTATAGATACCATATGGAAAACCAGAACATCCTAAATTAATATCATATGCCGCAAGTGTATTATCAAATCCTGCTCTGGATTGAAGTAAAGTGCCTGACCCGGGTATAATGAAGTCAGGTGATTGCGTAACGCATATCAGAGCATCAAAATCGGACTGTTCAAGTCCTGTTTTTTTAAAAAATACTTCTATAGCCTCAGTTGCCAAATCTGTGAATGTTTGTGATGGTTGACAGACATATTTGCTCTCTATACCAATTGATCGGGAAAGCCTTTTAATTTTATCAGATGATGAGTCATTAATGATTTCAATATTATCAGATGGAAGAAATGTTAAAAGATTTTCAATTTTTAACTTTTTAAGAGATATCATAAATACCTAATTTAAGAAGTTAAATGATCAAGAAGTTGTTGAGGTGTAATCTTATTATCCCATAGCCACATACCATCTATCTCTTTATCGAATTCAATGCTACAGAAAGTCATAACACCTAAAGTTGCGAGTGAATCAAAATCTGCAATTTCGCAAAAAGGAGAATCAGCGTCCAATGAAGTTAAGTCTGGGAGATCTATAGCTGTGATTAGGCCATCTAAAAACTCATCTTTCTGCATATAAACCTCTGGGTGAACTACATACGTATTTTTTCTTAAAGTAGTATATCATATCTATTAGAAATGAATATGAATTTTAAAGAAAATATAAAAAATAAATTAGGTTTAATTCAATTTATATTCACTGTATCAATCTTAATAATACTATTCAAAAATATTAATTTGAAAGAGGTGAATGATGTATTTCTTAAAACAGATATTACATATTTACTCTTTGCTTTTCTCTCACTTGTGACAGCAATATTTCTAGCTTTTATAAGGTGGTTTGTTATATGCAATAGTTTAGGTATAACGTTATCTAGATACTTATCTTTTTTAGTAAGTGCTAAATCAAACTTCTTTAGTCAAGTTCTCCCTACTGGGTTTGGTGGCGATGTATATAAATTAGTATTTAGTAAAATGAGCAATATAAAAACATCTAGCATGCTAATGACAATTTTTATTGATCGCCTATCTGGATTTATATTTCTTTTTTTATTTTTTATATTTGGGCTAATATCTTTTTATAACTTAGATAATATTTACTTTATATTGGTATCAATTACTATGATTGCCATATTATTTCTTTTTAAATTATTCTTTAAACTAGAAGGTATTCTACTGATATCTATTATGTCTTTTATGTCACAATCATTAACTGTTATTTTCTTTATATTCATGTTCTATGCTTTGGATTTAAATATTTCTATACTTGATATAATGTTTCTATGCAATGCTGCATTAATGTTATCAATGATACCTGTCTCATTTTCTGGGTGGGGAATAAGAGAAGCATCACTAAGTTATTTAATGGGTAATTACTTTAATCTATTCTTAGAGGGAATCGCTATCTCAGTAACATATGGTTTAGTTCTAATAGTAATATCCGTTAATTTATATTCAATAACTTTTTTATTATTTAAATACTTTGACGCCCAGAGATAGTTCTTTTAGTTTAAGTATAACTTCACTCAATAAATTCAACATTAGAATTTATATTTTTCAAGATATCTGATTTTATTTCATTATTGTAAATACCAGCCTTTAGGATTACTTGAGGAGAATCTATGTCTTTGAGGCATGATGGAGATTTGACTAGTAAGTTTGTACCATACAGCCGTCGGCCCTGCTTACCCTTATTATTGTCTAATATACAGCTTATGACATCAGCATCTAGGCCAAAAGAAAGAAGATATTGGCTGAAAATATGTGCCCCAAAAAGATAAATTTCTTTTTCGAGATTTAATTTACTATTGATCTCTATAATACTGTTCTGATAATAATTAATAAATTCATTGAATGTTTTTTTATTTATATCATAAAGGTTTTCAGTATGTTTCACATTCGTCATCTTTGTTTTCGTTTTTATTGCAGAAAAAAATATACTGTGGTCATCTAAAAAATACTCCTTCTTTTCTATTGAGAAACCATATTTAGATAATAAAAATTCTATATACGGTTCTGTTAAAAAAATTGTGTGTTCAAAGTTTAGGCAATTAGTATATTTTCTCACTAGCATTTCATGCATATTCGGTAGAGAAAATATAAGTCTTTTGCCGTCTAACATGACACTAGATAATTTGCTCATAAATTTATTTAAATCATATATATGCTCTAGAACGTGCGAATGCACTACAGTATCATATTCGAAATCTAAATTGATGTTGTCTGTAAAAAAGCCATTGATAAACTTTGCTTTCGATCCCTCCATTGGTTTCGGGTTAGGCTCAAGTATTGTCCAAGGAGTATTGTTATATCTCTGATAGTTAATTTCTAAAATTCCATGACCTCCTCCAATTTCAAAAACAGATTTAGGAGAAAACTTGTTTATAAATTCTGCAAAACTTTTGTGATGTCTATCCCATATTCCTCCAGTTTCTCCTGAGCCATGTGAATCAGAATAAAGAACATCTAATGGAATAAGCTCCTTTAATTGTATAAAGCCATTATCTTTACCAATACACCAATTCATATCAACTGTGATGTCATCCTTGACATCGTTATCTGAGCATCCCATAAATATTGGGAATTTTTTAAAAGTATATAAATGTTCAAGCTCTTCATTGAATAAACAGCATTTCTCTCTTGTTTGAAGGTTTAATTTCATAGCTTTATATCAGCATAGATAAAGTTCAGATAAATCTTTTTAATAAATTCATATAAGAATGTTTTAATCAGACAATCAAATTTACAAAATAAATATTAAATACTACTATAATATAAATATGAAGGAAAAGCCTTTAAATTTAGATCTAATTTATGTTTTTTATAATAATGATACTGAAATAAAATTTTTACATAATCAAATAACTAAATTTTCTTGCATCGTAAATAATATAATTGTTATAGACAATGGCTCAGCTGATAATACCTATGAGAAGTTACAAGAATACCTCAGACCGATAAAAAACATTAAAGTTATTAAAATTAAAGAAAACGTTCATTATGGAGGTGCAATCAAAAAAGCCCTCACTATCTGCGAGTCTGATTATATATCTTGGATGAATGGCGACAGCTCTATCTCAGATGATTTTTTCTTCGATGCAAAAAAAATTATTGACAGCAATAGTTCTAATATTTTTATTAAAGGCAAAAGAAAATCAAGGAGAGTATTAGAGGTTATTGTTACATCTCTATTAAATGTTTATACGTCTCTAGTATTAAAAAATTTTTACAGTGATGTTTCAGCTTTTCCTACTATTGTATCAAAGAATATCAAGCAGTACATAATGGAAAATGGCTTTGATGATTATACATTTGAGCTGTCTGCATACCACTTATCGCACAAGCTAAAGTATCGTATTTTTAGAATTCCTGTATCTTATACAACCGCAAACGATAATGAATCAACGTGGACAAGAGACTTTAAAGGCTACTGGAACATGTCAAAAGTATGGAGAAAGTCTATTTTGTCATTGAGGAATTCACAAAATGATTGAAGCTATTAAAAATAAATATGCGGTATTTATTATTCTTATGTCTTTCATACTTGCATTAAAAGTAACAGTTGTGAATCATAATTGGGCTTTTAAATTTAAAGGACTAGATAATAAGATTAATTTTTGTGAAAGTGCTGATAGCCCATACGTCCAAAAAGATTATTATTCTGATTTAGCCAAGGGTTTCCTTAATGGTCAGCTGAGCATGTATACCAAGCCTCATCCTAAATTATTAGACTTAGATAACCCTTATGCTACACCTGCTGGAGGACCGGGCTGTACTGGATTGATTATTCAAGACGCATCTCTTTTCGATGATAAATATTATCTTTACTACGGTCCGGCGCCTGTACTTCTCATTTATATACCTAGCAAACTTTTCTTTGGTTTTATCCCAACAGATGCGTTTATTATAACGCTCCTCAGTATGGCCTATATTTTATTACTAACTCTTAGTACCTTATATATTTCTACAAAAAATAAAGTTTTTTCTACAGTATTTTATTTTGGCTTTCTTTTTAATCCTATTTGGATCTATGCAATGAATCTAATTTTTACTGCCGGTGTAGCAAGAATGTTCTGTGTATTATGTATATTGTTATCCTATGCATTAATCTTATATTTAAGGAAATCAAAAAATGAATTTTACACAATCAACTTGATTGGACTTCTACTTACTCTTGCAGCAATTACTCGACCAACTTTTGTGCCAGAATATTTAATTTTAGGAGCCTATGTGCTCTTTACCGAATATAAGAAAAACATTAAAGCATTGTTAACTGCAACATCAATATCAATTGTTTTGTGGTTAAGTACATTATCATATAACTTTTACCGCTTTGGTGATTACTTTGAAAATGGGCAAAAGTATATTTTAAACGGTGGGGATTATATTAATAACGGTAATATTTTAACAATTCCATCTGATTTCTTTAGCATAGTGAGTAATTATATTTATAGGATTTATGAATACTTTTTTGCTTTTCCCTCATTCGCTGCTGATGGGTCATCTCGATTAAATTTCTCAACCAGTTCTGACATTCTCCCAGGCGCTTATTCTGAAGGTGTGATTGGATATTTCATATATAATCCTTTATTACTTTTCTTAATGATTTTCTTGTTTATACATATCAAGAAATTCAACAAGGATGATATGTTAATTTATGTATCAATGTTCTTGTTCCTTGCAAACTTCTTCCTAATCTCATTATTACAACTTACAGCATTGCATTTCGTACTGGAATTTATTCCAAGACTAATGATTATTTTATTTCTTGTTAGCTTGAGTATTCCCAATGTTAACTACTCTTCGTTTTGGAACAAAAAATTTATTATCCTATTAGTCATCGTATCTTCTCTAGTTTCTTTTCAGACAGGGGTAACATGGGAACATTTCTAAAAAAGGCTGCAATTGATCAAGACTATTTCTTAATCTATGAAAATTATACTGATAATATACATAAATTATTATACAATCCTCAAGTGTGAGCAGTGAATGCAATAAAAATCCAAAAGTATTCCTTTTAGATGTCGACGGAGTCATGACAACTGGAAGTTTCCTTTACACCTCAGAAGGCAAAGTAATGAAGGTATTTGGGCCGGATGACAATGATGCGCTTTCACTATTGAGTCAGTTTTTAGAGATTAGGTTTGTTACTGGAGATAAAAAAGGCTTTGATATTTCAAAAAAGAGAATCGTAGATGACATGAAGTTTCCTTTAGATTTGGTCAGCACTATCAAGCGTATTGATTGGATACGTGATAAATATAGTTTAGATACTGTGATTTATATGGGTGATGGAATTTTTGATCATTATGTGATGAATGAAGTATCATATTCTATTGCACCTTCAAATGCAGATGTTAATGCTAAGAATCAGGCTGATTATGTAACAACAAGATGTGGTGGTGATAGAGCTGTTGCAGAGGCATCTCTTCATATAATGAAAAAGTTTTTTAAATCATATGACTCTTCAAAGCTTCCTGATGCTCAAATAAAATTATCTGGAGAGTGGGGAGTATGATTAAAGAGAAGCTGACCAGACTAGTAAAAACAAAACAGTGTACCCTTTTAGGTGTAGGACCAATGAGCCTTAATTGTGTAAATGGAGCTATTGAATTAGCCAATGAATATAACGCTAATCTGATGATGATAGCAAGTCGAAGACAAATTGACTCTGAAAAATTTGGTGGCGGTTATGTAAATAATTGGACAACTAAAGAATTCTCAGAACATGTTAGAGGTAATGATACAAATGGTAAAATTCTTTTAGCTCGAGATCATGGTGGGCCTTGGCAAAATACAAAAGAGATTGATCAAAAACTTACTCTTTCCAATGCTATGGAGTCAGCGAAATCATCTTATCTTGCTGATATTGAAGCAGGATTTAAAATAGTACATATCGATCCAAGTGTTGATATACATGGATCACCAACACAGGATGAGATACTAGATCGTGTATTTGAACTATATGAATATTGTTGGGCACAATCCAAAAGATTAGGTGTTGACCTAATTTTTGAAATCGGCACGGAGGAACAATCAGGCAGTACAAATACAAAAGATGAGCTTGAATATACACTTACTAAAATTACTGAGTTTTGTAAGTCTAATAATATACCAACGCCAACTTTCGTTGTTATACAAACAGGGACTCGTGTAATGGAAACAAGGAATGTTGGTTCATTTGACACAGCACTACACGTAAAAGATGAATTAGCTGCAGAAATTCAAGTGCCGATGATGATAGAAATTTGTAATAAATTTGGAATAATGATGAAAGAGCATAATACTGATTATTTATCAAATGAAGCTCTGGAGTGGCATCCTAGACTTGGAATTCATGCTGCTAACGTCGCACCCGAATTTGGAGTAGCCGAAAGTAAAGCTTTTGCTGATATTTTACAAAAGAATAAAATGGATAACTTAGCTGAAGATTTCTTTCAAACCTCATATGATTCTAAGAAGTGGGAGAAATGGATGTTAGATGGTACGGAAGCTTCTGATAACGATAAATCTATAATTTCTGGTCACTATGTTTTCTCTACTCCAGCTTTTATGGAAATCAAGAAAAAAGCGGAAAGGGATTTAAATTCAAAAGGGATAAATCTAGATAGATATTTAACAGATGCCGTTAAAAGCTCCATATTCAGATATATGAAAAACTTCCGACTTGCATAGAGAGTAACGTTGAGTAGAGTCGCAACAATAATATTAAATAGAAATCTTCCAGAGGTTACTGATAAATTACATGACAGTCTACTTGAAAAAAATAACGCAATTAGTGATATGTATATAGTAGAAGCAGGCTCTGATTCAGATAATTTGTCAAAAAATACAACGTGGTATAATGACAGCCCTGATGTCATGAAAAATGGATTAAGATACAATAGAGGTATGAACTATGGTCTTTGTAAACTCATAGAGGAGAATAAATTTAAGACCTATGATGCATTTTTCTTTCTTACTAATGACATTGAATTTGAAGAAGCAAGTATTATTGAAAAGCTAATGCAGATAATGGATGAGCATCCACGGTTAGGAATACTCTCACCATGCTCTAAAAGATGGGGAGAAAGACTGCTTCTTCAAGATCAAAAAACTAAATATTTCTGGTTTATTCATCCAAATGCATTTCTAATGCGAAGAGAGTTTATTGAAGATATTTGTAATGTATCAGAGAAAAACTATATGAACTTTTTATTTGATGGTTCAAATTTTCGTGGCTATTTATCGGAAGTTGAGATTATCGCAAAAGCTTACGCTAATAATTGGGCTGCAGGTATTACAACTGAGGTTTGGTCTAATGAAAACGAATCTTATCTACTTAACAAGTCAGACCTTATAAAAACAGAAAAATATGAAGATAATTTAAAATTATATGTAGAGGAGGGTAAGAAGTGGATCAGGAATAAATACGGCTTTAATAGTCATTGGTCAATGCAACAGTATAGTAAGGATTTCTATGATTCTTTTTTCAAATTTAACCCGCAGTATAATAAATATAAAGTTTGAATACTTTAGGTAGAAAATATAATGGAACAGATTTTAGGCAATAATAAAGTTAAATCAGTTAATCTTGATAAAAACGGAAGAATTCTCCTAGGTACGGGTCCTTATGAATATTTTTGTTATGTTGCTAAAAAGAACACTGAGGTTGTATTTGATGAACTTTCATCGTTTACTCTTTACTTACTCGAAGCAGATGATATAACGCAAATATCAATTCAGAATGTTAATGAAAAGTTAAATGTGGGTGATAGCATTCAATTTGAAAATGAAATAGCAGATATAAAGATTCTAAATGGTTCTGCCAGTTTTCTTATAGCAGGTACAAAAAAAAGTCATCCAGACAAGAAAGGTATATTCTTTACCAAAAGCTCAGACTTATATCGAGTTGATAAGCCTTGGGGTCATGAATTATGGATCAATGGCGAGCACCCTTGCTACGCTTTCAAAGGAATTTTTGTCAAAGCATCTACAAAAACGAGCTTGCAATATCATAATATAAAGCAAGAGACAATTGTATTATTTGAGGGAGAGGCTTTGTTGTATTATAAAAAAAATGCATCAGTCCCGAATGATGATGTAACCTCTAACGATTTAGGGAATGTAAAACTTGCGCCTATTAGCAGCAACGATGTTCATCCTGGAACAATACATAGACTTGAAGCTTTAACAGATATTATGTTATTTGAAACATCCACTCCTCATCTTGATGATGTGATAAGAATTTCTGATGATAGTAACAGAAAAGATGGAAGAGTTGACTCAGAACACATAAGCTCTAAATCATAAAAAAATATGCAAAAGCATCCTCCAGTTTGTATACTTACTTCCGGAAAAGGATCAAGAATGGAGAGCATAACAAATTCTCTAAATAAAGCTCTCGTACCAGTAAATAATAAAGCTGCAATATCACATATTATTGAAAAGTTTCCTTCTGAAACAGAATTCATAATTGGCATAGGTTACCTTGGAAGCCAGGTAAAAGATTATCTAAACATAGCACATCCAGACAATGTTTTCAGATTTATAACAATAGATAATTATGATGGAGAAAAAAGTGGCCCTGGATATTCTTTGTTATGTTGTAAAGATTTTTTAGATGAGCCGTTTGTTTTCGTATCATGTGATACTTTATGGGAAGACGATATAGGCAACGCATTTAAGGATAACTGGATGGCAGTTTCAGATGTTCCTGTAAATGAATCCAATGAGTATTGTAATTTAAAAATTCGAAATGGTTATGTAGAAGGAATAAAAGATAAAGTTCAAGTAGAAGATGAATCATATAAAGCATTTTGTGGCTTATGTTTTATAAAAGACTATAAGGTTTTTTGGAATGGATTGGCTAAAGACGAATTAATATCTGGTGAGCATCAAATATCAAATGGAATAATGTCATTAATAGACAACTGCAAAGTCATGAGTAGGAAAATAGTATGGACAGATAT
>Ga0181564_10002639_pt1 | contig 15575 bp, 27 predicted proteins | sample 011ome_24_FD_134512 | JGI IMG/M metagenome (GOLD analysis project Ga0181564, IMG submission 134512) | Coastal salt marsh microbial communities from the Groves Creek Marsh, Skidaway Island, Georgia - 011513CT metaG (megahit assembly) | ecosystem: Environmental > Aquatic > Marine > Intertidal...
CAACACCGATACGAGGTTAGAGTAAACCAAAAGTATCTTAATTTAATTTCAAACCAGATTTGAAAAAAGTCTTTATCCAATAAATATGCAACTCATCACAACACATCCAATTAAGAAGAGCGATCTTGGTTTTCATGCTAATTTATTTGGTGGTAAACTTCTGGCATGGTTAGATGCTGCAGCGGCTGCATACGCAATGGAAATCTGTGATTCACCAAGAATGGTGACGGTAATGATCGACAAATGTGAATTCAAAAAGCCGGCTAAAGAGGGACAATTACTTAAGATTTATGGTGATGTAAAAGAGATTGGTAACACATCAATCACACTTTATCTGGAGGCAAGGGCTCACAATGTCTATTCAGGTCAGCAAACCGTAATACTCTCAACTAATTTTAAGTTTGTTAGGATTGACGAAGCGGGCGATCCAATTCCAATCAGTGAACGCGTAAAATTTAAGTTGAAACAATCTGAATAAATTAAATATAATTTATATGAAGCTAGAAATCTACAAACAAACAGATCAATTATACATTCTTCCAACTATTAAAGTAACGTACGATCGTTCGCTTAATGGATATTATGAAATAATTTTTGCTTGGGGATTCGGTGGAATTTCAATCATGTTTTAATTATGCCAGAATTAGCAGAACTAAAATTTACTGCAGATTATATTAACAAATCTGTAAACGGTGAAAAGTTTGTAAGTTGTAAAAAGAACCCTGAACACAAAGGGGAACCTTTACAAATTCCATTCACAAAGTTTAAATTAAAAGCGATGAGTCGAGGTAAAGAACTCTTGCTCTTTATTTTAGACGCATATTCAGACCAATACATTCCGGTTAGAATGACTATGGGAATGAGCGGTTATTTTAAAATGACGAACTCTGATAATGAACCTAAACACTCACATCTTATATTCTATACAGATGATGGAGTCAGTTTGAGTTTTGTAGATGTTCGCCGGTTTGGCAAATGGAAACAAGGATTTAGTTGGAGCGATAACCGTGGACCTGATCCAACTCAAGAATGGGATCGATTTGTATCCAATATTCATCGCAATCTGAATAAACCTGCCTTTTCAAAACCGATTCACGAGGTCTTAATGGATCAAAAATATTTTAACGGGATTGGTAACTATTTAAGGGCAGAGATCTTATATAGAACTACATGTAATCCGTTTATGATTGCCCGAGAGGCAATTCAAAGACACCCAGAGATCTTAGAACTTTGTCGTGATATACCGATGTTGGCGTATGCACATGGCGGAGGGAGCATTAAGGACTGGGTGAATCCATTTGCGGGTGCACAAGAAGTCTATGAAAACTTTATGATCTGTTATGGCAGAAAAGGAATGTCATACTGTAATGATCGAAACGGCCGCAGGTTTTGGTATGATCCTAAATGGGACCATTATAGTGGATTGCCAAGTCCAAAGGCTTATGAAACAAAAGACATATATACAATAAAAAAATAAAAGAAACTCTATGAGCGTATATCATAAATGGCGTACGGTTTTCGTACAAATCCCGAAGAATGCTTCTTCGGCAATCCATAGAATTATGGAAAATCAAACTGACAAGAGTCATGATCACAGTAAATATGTTGACATTATTTCTTGGCATGATCCTGAATTGATCGAAAGTTATTATTCATTTGCAATTTGTAGAAATCCGTATGATCGAGTTGTATCGGCGTATGAATTCTTGCAGCAGGGCGAATGGGAATTGAAACATCTAAGTTTTGAAGAACTGATCAAACATTTTCATGCAAAGGGTAGTTTCTTCTATACAGATCAAGATGTATTCTGGTGGCCTCAGCATCGCTTTGTTACCATTAAAAAGATTGTATTGGTTGATAAGATCATCAGATACGAAACATTGGATCAAGAGTGGCCATTGGTACAGGCTGAAATTATGAAGAACGTTCCTTCAAGATATGCTGCTCTTCCAACTGAATTGAGAGTTGAAAATCCATCCCTTAATAAAGCTGGTAAAACTTGGCAAAGTTACTATACACCAGAATTGAAAAAGATGGTGTATGAGATGTACGAAAGAGATTTTGAAATATTTAAATACGAAAAATAAAATCAATTAAATGAAGAATATTCTAATCACAGGTGGAGCCGGGTTCGTAGGTTCTAATCTTATCAAACAACTAAAGAAAGATTATCCAGAGGCACGTATTGTATCTCTAGACAACTATTTTACAGGCAAAGAAGAAAACCATGTCTCTGGTGTTGAATACTATCATGGCCATACTTGGGAAGCTGACACAATCTTTGAAAACGAACAATTTGATACAGTGTTTCACTTTGGCGAATACTCTCGTATTGTTCAATCATTTAAAGATATTGACTTTGTGCATCGTTCTATCCTATCTGGAACACCAGTTATTCTTGAATTGTGTAGAAAATGGGGAGCTAAATTGATCTATTCAGCGTCCAGTTCTAAATTTGGAAACGGCGGTAAGGATGAGAATCTATCTCCATATTCTTGGATGAAATCTAAGATGGTTGAGTTGATCAAAAACTACGGAGAATGGTATGGTCTGCAATATGAGATCTGTTACTTCTTTAATGTATATGGCCCTGGTCAAATTATGAATGGTGATTATGCAACCGTGGTTGGAATCTTTGAACGTCAATGGAGAGCTGGTGAAAAATGTACAGTTGTAAGCCCTGGAAATCAAAGCCGTGATTTTACACATATTGAAGATGTGGTTAAAGGTCTTACTAAGGCAGCCCTAATGAGTGATAATCATGAATGGCATCTTAGATCTGGAGTTAACGTTGCAATTCAGGATGTTGCCGAATTGTTTGGTGGATGGGAATTAATTCCAGAAAGACGCGGAGAAAGATTCACTAGCGAAGACTTTCCGTCAGATACAAACGAGCGTTTAAACTGGTATCCTGAATGGAAACTTGAACGATGGGTCGAGCTTGTTAAATCAAAATAATATGCAAAGTAAAATAGCAATTGTTGGGCCTGGTGCCGCTGGTAAAGATCATTTGCGACAAAAGTTTCAAAATCGTGGTTTTGTGTTTGGAGTTTCATCGACTACTAGATCTCCACGTGAAGGAGAAGTTCACGGTAAAGATTATTATTATCTAACCGATGAGGAATTCAACGCTGGAATCGAAAACGGTCTATTTGCAGAATGGCAAGAGTTTAATAACTGGAAATATGGCTTGATGAAACCAGAATTTGAACGGTGCGATGTAATGATCTTAAATGCAGAGGCCGTTGAACTTTTAGAACCTGAATATCGAGATCGATTATTTGTGATCTATATGGATATTGACCGAGAAGTTAGACTTAAAAGATTACAAGAACGAAAGGATTTTGACAATCCTGAGAGAAGAATTCAAGAAGATGATAAACAATTTCGAAACTTTTTGGATTTTGACTGTAGAATAACTAACGAAGATTTTTAATAATATATAAATAACCAACCAATCTTACTATTATGGCAAAACAGCTAACAAAAGATCAACTTATTAAAATGCGAGTTGAATTAGAAGCAGAAGCAAATGAGGCTCAAGAAGCTGCAGCTGCAAAAAAATATGACGTTGATTTCGAATCATTGTCTAATATTAACGCGGTTCTTAAACAAATTGATAAAAGTTACACTTGGTCTATTAAAAATGCCGCGTTTGTAATTAATCTGTATGACAATCTTAAAATTGAGAAGATTGCTATTCAAAAGAGTGAAGATCAATCCTACGTAATTTCACTTGGTATTATTGATTTGAATACACTTTACCAAGTTCTTACATCTATCCAAGGAACTGGAATTGAATCTGCTCGAACATTCACAACTCTATTAACCAATATTGGTAAGCAAATTACCGATGCAATGGAAGCTATGGCAGCAGAGAATCGCAAAATCAATGAATTGCACGTTTCTTTGGGAGAGTTTGATGCTAAAATTGCAGAGCTTTCAAAAGAAACCGTAGAAGCAGATGAAATTAGCCAGTAAAAGCCAAAACCGAATTGCCATCCTGGAAATGATCCAGGATGGTATTAGTACCAATGAGATCTTTGAGACGATTGATTATAAAAAGCAATCGGAAGATAAGATCAAGCAATTCATATATCCTAATCTATTAAATAAATTGACGGACTATGTGATGGAAAAGAAAGGGTTTAGTCGATCCCTGGCTCGAGAAAAAGCCAAGACTATGATCAAATGGGAAGGTAATGTTAATACAACAGTTCGTAATATCCAATTCATGGGCACAGCTAATCGCCCGGATATGACTGTTGAAATTGGCGGAATCAATATTGCAATTGAGGTTAAGAAAGGAAATCGTGGTTCAGCTCTTCGCGAAGGATTTGGCCAAGCCTTAATCTACTCGACTGTATTTGATTTTGTTTTGTATCTTTTTATTGATACAAGTGAAGAATCTAGAATTGTAAACGGTGCAACAGCCGTTACTGAAGAAAGATTCTTAGAAAATATTTGGGATAATTTTAATATCAAATTTGTAGTAGTTTAATGAAATTATTTGTAACATCGAATCAGCAATTCGGCCGCCCGGGCGCCATCAATTCATATTCAAGACCTTTTAAGGATGTTGATGAGATGAACAAGTATATGATCCAACAATGGAATAGTGTTGTTGGGCCAGATGATTCTGTATTTGTACTTGGTAATTTTGCATGGCAACCTGAAGTTGCAGAGGAATCTGTAAGTCAATTGAATGGTTTCATCTACGTAATGAACGGAGAATGGGATCAATCAACACAAGAATTGGTTAAGAACAAAGTAAACCCAAAATTGCATTACTTAGCTGAAGGAATTCGAAATTTGCCAGGATCTAAAATGGTACTATCATACTGGCCGCTCGTAGATTGGTTAAAGAAAAAAAGCGGTGCAGTATCATTCATTGGACATCCTAATAAGGCATATAAGAATGATCATAAGAAAAGAATCGTTAATGCTACATGCGATCGATGGGATTTTAAACCGATCGATGCATCTGAGATGGTAAAATTGTACAATGATCCAGATCTTTTAAACAAAAATGAAAAATAATTCAAAAAAAGTTGACGTAAATTTTTTTATGTCAGCTTTTTTGTTTATATTTACTTATAATTAAAAGAAACAACATACTTATGGCAAACTACAAAGAAATGACCGCAAACTTTTTGGAAACTCGTTCAGAGAAAGATTTCACTACCTTGTTTTACCGCATCAAGCCGGGTTTGGTTGTGTACATCAACAAGATCGTAAAAGATCGCGAAGTTGCCGAAGATATTGCAGTTAACACTTTGACTAAAATGTGGACTAAAATCGAACAATACGATCCACAGTACCAACTAACTACTTGGTTATATCGTATTGCATTCAATGAATCTCTTGCTTATATCAATAAGCGTAATAAGACCTCTTCACTTGATCAACTTTCAGAATTTGGTGTTGAAGTAAATATGTCAGGCACTACAAACATTAATGATCTTATTCTTGAGATTGAAATGATGACTGAGCAAGATTATATTGATGAAGATGATGCAATCATGGAACAATATACAAATGCTCTTAATGCAATGCAGAATCTTAAAGGTATGTATCGTGACATTATTGTCGATCGATTAGTTAACAATATGAAATACGATGATATTGCTTCAAAATACGGAATTAATCTACAAACCGTTAAGAATCGAATTCGTCGTGGAAAGGCAATCATTGCAGAGCAAATCACACAGTAATGGTAGTAGTAGTTTATAGAAAGTCTGAGAAGGCTAATAAAAAATTTATGATTGTATTTGAAAACGAAGATACGCCAGATCGTATCATCAATTTAAATGCACGTAAACCTTTGATCCCAAATGAGTATATTATCGACGAGATTGGGATCGGAAAATCATTTATCGATTATTATAAATCTAAATTCAAGATTAAGGAGTATGAAATGGCATAACCTCGAAGATTGGGATGATGACCAAAATTACCAAGAATTCAACCGTCCTAAAAAGAATTCAAAAGTAAAAAAACTAAAGAACGGAGAAAAAGATAAAAAACGTGATAAACCTAGAAAGTTTACAGACCCTGATTCAAGCGGTCGCTTGTAAAAAGAAGATCATTTATTTCGATATGGATGGTGTTCTCGCTGACTTTAATAAAGCGGTGAAGGAACGAGTAACGCCAGAATTGGCAGTCCAATATGGAGAGAATGTTGATCAAATCCCAGGAATCTTCAATGACTTGGAGCCAGTTCCTGGGGCAATTTACGCGTTTAAAGAACTTTCACAACATTATGACTGTTATATCTTATCGACTGCACCTTGGGGAAACCCAGAAGCATGGATGGAGAAGAGATTATGGGTTGAAAAGTATTTAGGTGAAGAAGGATACAAGCGTTTGATCCTAACTCATAACAAACACCTGAATCGAGGAGACTATTTGATCGATGATCGATATGCAAATGGCGCAGATCGTTTTGAAGGTGAACATATCCTATTCGGTAGCGAGAAATTTAAGGACTGGAAAGCAGTCCTGGAATATTTACTATAATCAACTAAAAAAAGAGGAGCCAACGGATAAATATAATTAAAAATTATATACAACCATGGCAAAAGCAAAAGGAAGTTCCTTACTATTAGTTAAACCAAAGAAAAGCAGAAAAGGAGTTCACGCAAAGACTAAATCGTCAAAGAACAAAGGTTCAGCAAATTACAAGAAAAGAAATAGAGGCCAAGGCAAATAATATGCGAAGAATAATGCTATTTGAGGAGTTCTTAAATGAAGCTAAAAATCCTCAAGATTTACATAAAATATATTTAGCAATTGATCCAAAAAGCGGACATCGTTTTTGGAGTTTTAAAGATTTTGCAGGAGATAACTATTTTATTCAAATTACTTTAGACAATTATAAAGATCTTGATATTAATCCAGATTATCCTGTATTGACTTACAATTCTAAAGTTGTGCAGAAATTATTGGATGAAGATCTAATTAAAATTGAGAATGTATATAATAAACCAGAATATATTAAACAATCTGGTTCTAAGAAGGAATTCCATAAAATGGTTGAAGGAGATGAGAATATTCCTAAAACATGTTATGATTCTGAAAAAGCAATTGAAGAAGTTGGTTTTCCAATGATTGCAAAACCAGCAGAAGGACATTCAGGTTTAGGTATTTCAGTTCTTAAAACACAAGAGGATTTTGATGCAGCTGATCATTCTAAACTTGATGTATATTCGCAATATATTGATAAGAAAAGTGAACATCGTTTCTTTACATTTAAAGGTCAACCGTTCTTTTGGCAAGAGCGCACACCACAAAATGATAAAGCTAAAACAGGAGATGGTGATAGTTCAGAGAAAATGTCATTTGCGTATACTCGTAGAAATGTAAATGAAGTACCTCAAAAGTATTTAGATCTTATTGAGAAATTTGGTGAGATTATGAAAGATCTACCATATATTTGTTTTGATATTATGGAAGATCAAGATGGTAACTTATATATCATTGAAACAAATTCTCAACCAGGCGTACCATTTGATTCAACTATACATATTTATAGAACTTTATTTAAAGATTTCTTTGGTCGTGAAGTTGAACCAAATACTGATCAAAAATTGTCAGAATTAAGTGATTATTTAAATAAAAAGACATTAGAAATCGATAAAGATCGCTTTTTTCTACAAAAGGATTAAAACTTTAACATTTTTAACAAAAAATAATTAACCCGGGATTTTTTAATCTCGGGTTTTTTGATTATATTTAATAGTTATTAAAAATGATACTATGAAATTACGTTTATTACCGCTGCTATTACTACCAATGATTGGATTGGCACAGATCGCACCCATTCAAAGGGTCGATATTGATCAATACACTTGTTCCAATACCTCCAAAGCAATTGAGATCAGTCAAGTTTCATTGCAAAAAGAGAACAATTTTAGAACGTTAACCAACAAGGAGGCGGTTAATGTCGTTCAAGTTCTACAAAGTTATCAAGACTTGGATGAATTGTACTACTATCTTAGAGACTTTTCTAGGGCTGGAGAAACCGATATATTTTCGGATCAAAATACAAGAGCGGCTGTTGCACATTTTAAAGCAAATGTGATTCCAAATATTGATGCAAATCTAAATAATAAAGATCTTATTAGATATGTGTACTATTTTAGGGCATTTGATTGGCATGCATATTATCAATCCTCGCTTATGATGTCAGATGCTTATAAAAATGAAATTTTAGATGCATTTAAAGATTTAAATGCTAATCCAATTTTTTGGTCAAACACAAGCGAGATGGAAGCTATTAAATGGGAAGCAGTTTTAATCGCAGACATTGAGCACAAGCGCGGGTTGATTTGGCCAGAATTAATGCAAATTATGCAAACTAGAGGAGGGGATGCATCAAGCGCAGTTTCATCAATTATGTGGAGAGGTCTAATGAATAAAGATTATTCAATGTTGACTAAATTATTTGCAGACACATCTTTTATTAACGCGCTTAGAAATGCTGCACGATCAAATGATATTAATATTGCAAGAAATTACATCAATTTAATGGGATTGATCTTAGAAGTACATAGAAATTATACACTTCCAGCAGTTACTGCACCCTTCAATTTGACCCAATATTTGGGTGTGTTGAACGAGTTGCTGGCAGAATTTCAATTTGGATCTGCGCAGCACATTAAATTAATTGGAGTCTTATTCATTCATCAAAGTTATTATTCGTTCAATGTAAATTTTAACGCAATTAAAGATCAATATTACACTGATCAATTCCAAAGCGTTAAATCATTCAACAATGGCGAAATCAAACTCCATTCATCTCTTAGTGAAGAAAGAATAAATATGCTTTATTTGGCCCTTCGAGAGGCTAAATCAAACTTTTTTAAACTATCAACCGATATAACTCCAATTGCGGGTGATCCGAATCCAACCATTAACTTATATGTCTTTAAAAACGCAGAGGACTATACAAATTTAGGAGCAATGTTCTTCAATATACCAACTAATAATGGTGGAATCTATATTGAGAACGATGGATCGCTCTATACCTTTGATCGAGAGAGCGAGTTGCTACCAATTGATATGCTATTAAAGCACGAGTATGTTCACTACTTAGATGGAAGATACAACATCCACGGTACTTTTGGTGAATTACCGTTTTATGATTGGGGTCCAGGTCGATATGTTTGGTGGACTGAAGGATTGGCCAATTATGTTGCAAGTGCAGAGCCATCAATTGGATTCAATATCTCGGCTTATGGGGCCAACTGGATCTCAAGTGACAATGGAAACTCATTGAGTCTTGAAACATCCTTAAGAAATAGTTACAATTATGGTGGTAGAATGTATGCTTATTCAGAAGCTGCTTGGGGATATTTGAATACGACAATGCCAGCCACAGTGAATCAAATGTTTAAATTGGTTAGATCAAATCAAACTCAACAGTTTTGGACTCTATTAGATTCAATTGCTTTCAATAAGGATCTACAACCAGCATATACCGCGTACTTAGAACAAATTGCAAATGGCTGGAGACAAGGTAAGATCAAAGATCCATTGATGAGGGACTATACATTTACAAGCACATCGGTCACGTCTGATGAACTTAAATCTTTGATTAATGAACTTAATCTTATTGCAGATTATAGTGACTCAGTGAACTACACGCAACCCTACAAGTTCATAAAGTTAACTAAGTCAATCACTTACACCCAAGATCTTGGATCATCACTTCAAAAAATCAATCAAGAGTTAGAAGATACTATCATTAAGTTTCATCAAAGCGCAGAAAAATATACTGGGTTCGAGGCAATTACAGCGTGGATAGAATCGGTTGAAGTGAATGGAGATCAAGTCACATTTAAAGCTTCGTATGAGATTCCATTAAATGGTCAATTTGTAACTGAACCAGATCCAGTTGATCCAGATCCAGTTGATCCAGATCCAGTTGATCCAGATCCAGTTGACCCAATCGATCCAGAGCCAGAAGTTTTAGAGATGGTGTTATATCCAAATCCAACTGTGGATTTAATCAACATCGCTGGAATTAATACAGGAGATCAAATTACAATCTTCAGTATCAATGGTATGATGATCCACAATCAACCTTCAACTGGCACCAAGTTCTCTTATGACATGTCAAGATATCCAATTGGGATCTATGTGGTCAATCTTTTACACAAAGGCAAGCGCTACTCAAAAAAATTCATAAAAAGATAAAAATATTTCATAAAACATTTTTTTATGTCGCGGAAAAGTGTTATATTTATACTATAATTAAAAGATAAACAAAAACACCATGAAAAACACGATCATCATTTCCACTCAGTACTACGAAAACTACAACGTTGGACCGGAAGGTTTCAACCAATACGGCGATAAAATGCCACATTGGAAGCCTAAGGGCGGTCATCAGTTCAAGATTGAACTTGACACTGACTTTGTGATGTACTCTGACGCAAATGCAGTATTTACAAAGATGGTTGAATCTCATAATTCAATCGCTGAAAAGTTCGAATACATTGGGTACGAAATCCAATGGCAAGAACCTACAGTATTGGGTTCTGAGGAGGACTTCATCAAGTTCAGCCAGGAGTTGGAGGCTGAGGAGACGCCTTCTTATATTATCGCCGGAGTCGATTTTACTGATTCCATCAATGCTTTGAACGATCTTAGCATCTAGAAACTTTTTTAAACACATTAATATAATTAACATGGTACTAGACTTAAACAAAGAAATGGCTTGGGTAACCTTCCTTCATGAAGGTTGGCAAACTGTATGGCATCCTGTAACTGATGTGTTTGGCAATCATTTAGAATTCGATGATTCTATCATGGATCATTGTCGAGCACAATTTAACAATCGAGAGGATTGGGTCTACTTCGGTATTGCTCAAACCTCTCAAATGTTGATGGGTAACGCAGTTCGAGATAATTTATAATTAATAGCATATAAAGTGAAACCAAAACAATTGATTGAAGATTATAAGAGCGCTACGCCACAAGAAATTTGGGTAGATGGCGTTCTTTATAATTTTATTTATGGACTACTTGGAGCTCTTGTAGTTGTAACAATTACTGCACGTATGGACGTTGCAGTTCTATTAGCATATTTGTCTTATTACTTCTTTTTAGGTAAAGTTGTAAATCGACCTAAATATGTTACAGATCTTGGTAAGTTTATTGTTTTTCCAATTCCAACTGCAATCGGTGCCTTTATTGGTTATAAGATTGCTCCACATTTAATTGATTTATTATTATGAAAAAATACACAAATAGGTACAACGACGTTTATACGTTTACACGCCAAGAGAATGGAGACGTTCTTTGGGAAGGAGAGTTTGAATATTGTCGATTTGGCTGGCCAAATGTATATAAAGAAGCTTATGAACAATACCGCAAAGACGGTGGAGATCTTCACATTGAAGATTTTAAGAAGGAAGTTCATAACTATATTCGCGATGAAAATGGCAAATATGTAGGTCCTTCAGAGATCGCTAATAAATATGCGACTATGGTTTATTCAGATCGTAACACAATCGATATGGTTGATCCATCAGGTGGTCCTTATTTGACTACTGGTAATGAGCTTGGAGCATGGTTAGGAGAAGAATTTGAAAATAGAATTATACATTCATTCCAACCAGTTGAAACTGGATATTTAATTAAGACCTACGATAAGTATGCACATTTGGCAGAATATCGTTCGATTGCTGGACTTATTAACTATCCAGAAGATGATAGCAACAGCTAATAGAATGGACTCAATGATGTGGTGGAAAAATCTGCCCTTGGATACAAGGATAGAATTATGTGAAAAATACTATTCAACCTGGAAATGGTATACTGTATTTCATTCTAATGCGATGATTGAGAGAATGTGGCAAAAAGAAATGAACGCATGAATTCAGACATAACAAAACAATATGATTGGATATCTATCAAGGATGGTGTTGTATATGAATTCCAGAATTGGATTGATACTGTCGAATTTGGCGGAAAATATAACATGACAAAATCATATTATATCAACCATTGGTTACCAGATCATGAAACAAAATAACACTTTTACATATAAATCTAATAAATTTTAAATTTAAAACATGAATATATTAGGAATTCATAGTGGCCATGATGCGTCACTCGCACTTATCACTGATGGAAAACTGGTTTCATCAACTTCGGTTGAGAGATTTTCACGAAATAAGAAAGATACATTCTTATCGGCCGAGGCTCTTGATCGTTTTTTGAGAGAGAATAATATTGGATTAGATCACATTGATGCAATTGCAATGGGATATTGGAATAAATCCACATCTCCTTGGATTAGCATTTATAGCCCTGAAGATCAGCTCTATCCACTTTCACAGATGGGTACATATAATAAGGAGAGTATTATCCTAAACCACTTGGATAATTACGACAATAAAGTTCAATATGTTAAAGGTCTTGGATATACGTTGCCAGCCTATATTGACCGTATTCAACCTCCTTATAGCAATACCGTTCTTACTGCACAATATACACTACTATTAAACTGTGTAATTGAAGGATATAATCGAGTTATTCCTGGTTATTTCGTAGATCACCACACGGCTCACGCAGCTTCAGTGTTCTATACTTCACCATTTAAGAAGGCTGCAATTATGACGGCAGATGCATCGATGAACGATCCTGAAAACTGCTCTGGATACTATGTCGGTGATGGCAATATGTTATCAAACTTTAGAGAGCCGGGCTTGATGATTGGTACTTTCTATGATGCTGCTACTGAATTGCTTGGTCTTGGACCAGGCACCACAAAAGCTGGAGTCTTAATGGGATTAGCATCTTACGGAAAAGTAAGCGGTAAGGTTAAAAAGAATGCGGATGAGTGGATCAAACCCCTCTGGGATCGTAACTCTCCGATTCAAGATAACCAATACATTGATTGGCTCTTTTCGCAGATCACAGGCCGATTCCCACACTTCAATGGTTTGAAAGAAGAGATTGTTCGTGGAGATAATGACGCTCACTTCTTCCAACGTAAATATCAAACTGTCTTTAAGAAGGGTGATTATAACAAACAAGAAGTAATGGATTTTGCAGCAGATATTCAATATCTATGTGAGCGTGCTATGGTAAAATACTCACAACAATTGTTTGAAGAAACCAAAGCATTTAATGATGGAAATCTTTGCCTTGCTGGCGGTATTGCTCTCAATTGTAATGCAAACTTTAAAGTAAAGACTGAAACCGACTTTGAGCGTATTCACTTCTTCCCAGCTTGTGGAGATGATGGTATTTCAACTGGAGCTGGTCTATATGTTGCACACATGGTTTATGGATTTCCTCGAGTAAATTACAAATCAGATGAATTGTGTTACTTAGGAATGGATTATAATTACCAGCCAGTTTGCCCAGAAGGAATCGAAGTATCTGATTTGGATCTAAAAAAGGTTGCAGATGCGGTGAGCGAAGGAGAGATCCTATGTTGGTATCAAGGTCGTTCAGAATTGGGACCACGTGCCCTTGGTAATCGATCATTCGTCACAGATCCTCGATACGCTGACATGAAGGACATTCTAAATCATAAAGTTAAATTCCGTGAGTGGTTCCGTCCTTTTGCACCAGTTGTATTGAACGATCAAAAAGAAGAATGGTTTGATATGGATTTTGAATCACCTTATATGTTGTACACCGTACCTTGTAAGCGTCCTCAAGAGATCCCTTCAGTTGCACACATTGATAACTCATCACGAGTACAGACCATAACTCGTGAGCACAATCCAAGATTTTATGGATTGATCGAAGAATTCTCTAAAATTACTGGAGTGCCAGTGGTAATGAATACTTCATTAAACATTAAAGGTGAACCAATTGTTGAAACACCAGACGATGCAATGAAATTGTTTGTGGAGAGTGATGTTAACTATATGGTTATTAATGACAAAATGTACATTAAGAAATGAAGGTAGGGATTACATGTTCAACGTTTGATCTATTTCATGCTGGGCACGTTAAAATGTTAGAGGAGGCAAAGACCCAGTGCGATTGGTTAATTATTGCGTTACAAACAGATCCAACGATTGATCGACCAGAAAAAAATAAACCAATCCAATCGGTTGTTGAAAGATACATCCAGGTTGACGGTTGTAAATGGGTCGATCAAATCGTACCTTACTCTACTGAAAAAGATCTTGAAGATATTTTTAAGTCATTTGATTTGGATGTTAGAATTATTGGAGGAGAATATCAAGGCCGAAACTTTACCGCCAAAGATATTTGTGTCGATCGAGGAATTGAGATCTATTACAATAATCGCGATCACGGATTCTCATCGTCTGAATTGAGAAAGAGGATCTTTGATGAAGAGTATAAAAGGTGGAATGATAGTCATATTGATGTGACCCGAAAATAATTTCACTTTTTTTGAAAATAATTGACCCGACATTTTTTTATGTCGGGTTTTTTGTTTATATTTACTTATATAATTAAAGATAACTATATGAATAAAGCAAACGGATTCGCAGAGTGGATGTTGAAAATTCAAAGTGTACATTACGCAAATAACGAGGCAATGGATCGAGCATATTGTAAATTAACTGAATATGAAAAAGAAAAACGTGATTGATGGGTACGATGAGCGCCATTTGGCTGCAATGATTCGACGTAAAATGATCCAAAAAGATCATGGGGACAAATCAAAATATAATAAAAAAGATCAAAACTGGAAAAAAGAAATAGATAATGAGTAGTTATATTGATTTATTTACAAAGCCTAAAGGATCTTCATGGTATTACAGAGAAATGGGATCCAGAGATAAAAAAACTGGTAAGTTAAAGTATTATAAAGTCAAAGTTACTGATTATAAAATAGTAGATTGTACTTGCCCAGCTAGAGAATTTAATAGATATTCACCATGTAAACATATGAAACGCCTACATGAAAAAATAGGTAACGAGTTATAAACTATTTATTAATCCTAAATATAAAATATATGTTATATACTTATTGCAAAAAACAGTTATTACACGAAAAAGTAAATTTATTTAAGGTTAGTATTTTCGTATTGATCTTTATTGGAATCACTTCATCAATTTCTTATTTCATTGGAATTAATAGTGGATTTAAAGAAATGAGTGAGGTTGAAAAAGCAATCATCATTAAGAAGAGTGACGAATTCAGCAAAGAGAAGATGGTACAAATGCTAAAAGATCTTAACGTTAAATTTCCGCATATTGTTTTGGCACAATCTATGACTGAAACTGGGCATTTTAAGAGTGGCATCTTTCTGGAAAATAATAATTTATTTGGGATGAAAGAAGCCAAATCTAGAATCACAACAGCTGAAGGAACAAATAGAAATCATGCAATGTACGTTCATTGGCGAGAGAGTATATATGACTATGCATTTTATCAATGTCGTTATTTAGGATCGATTCGAACTGAAGGAGAATACTATCAATATTTAAGGGCTAATTATGCTGAAGATTCAACATACGTTGAGGCCTTACAGCGAATGATTAAAAATGAAAATTTAAAAGATCTATTTAACTAACGTGAAAAAACTTGTCTTAACTATCTCGATTGGCGATCGACCTTGGTTTGAGCA
>Ga0181564_10002648_pt1 | contig 15522 bp, 9 predicted proteins | sample 011ome_24_FD_134512 | JGI IMG/M metagenome (GOLD analysis project Ga0181564, IMG submission 134512) | Coastal salt marsh microbial communities from the Groves Creek Marsh, Skidaway Island, Georgia - 011513CT metaG (megahit assembly) | ecosystem: Environmental > Aquatic > Marine > Intertidal zone...
CGAGCAGAGGCCCGGCGCGCGCGCGCTCCAGCACGTGCGGCAGGTCGAAGCCCTGCTTCTTCTCGAACGCGGCGTGCCGGCACAGGTGGTCCTCGGCGCCCGCGAAGGCGCCCGCGCGCGCCGACGCGTCGAGCCACGACGGGAGCACCACGGGCGCGCCCGCGGCGAGCGCGCAGAGCACGTGCTTCGAGCGCCCGAGTGGAGGGGCGGTGACGAAGTGCGTGAAATCGCGCGCGGAAATGGTCACCTCACCGCCGAGCTTCTTCACTTTGGCCCCCAACGCGCGCGTCGTCGCGGGGTCGAACGCCGTTGAAAGCAGAACTTTGGCGCGCCGCGCTCCGGGCGCGGCGCCGCCGCGGCGCGTCTTCGTCGCGCGCGACGCGCCTTCGCCGTCGTCGCCCGCGGGCGCGCGTTCCGCGCGCCCGCGCTTCTTCCCCGCCGAAGGCTGCTTCGCCTTCGTCCGCGCGCTCGCCTCCGCGTTTCGCTTCTTCGCAGCCTCAGCCTCCGCCGCCTTCGCGGCGGTCGCGGCGGCGGCGGCGCGGCGCGGGCGCGTCACGACCGTCTCGGCGGTGGCCGTCGACGCGCGCGAACGCCGGCGCGCGCCGACGACCGTCGACGCCGTGGTGCCCGTCTCCCGGGTCGGCTCGCTGGGCTCGGCGACGGGAGAGGAGGGCTCTTCGGGCACCTCCTCTGCGGCGGGCGCCTCCTCCGCGGCGGGTGCCTCGACGGGTTCCTTGGGCGGAGGCATCGCCTTCGTCCAGTCGCCTCCGCACTCCTCCAAGTCGGCGTCGTCCTCGTCCGTCTCGTCCATCTGGATGGGCGTCCGCACCTCGATCTCCTGCACCACGGGCATCGCGACGTCGGGGTGCGACGGCGCCGTCATGGGAAGGGGCTCGGATTCCTCGTCCTCTTTCGCCTCGGGTGCGAGGGCGGACTCCGTCTCCGCCGGCGTCTCGTCAGCCTCCGCGCCCTCCAACGCCGAGCGGTCCGCGCCGGCGGGCGGCGCGTCGCAGCCGACGTTCATGCTTCGAAGCTCCTCCGCGGAGTACGCGGGCGGCGCCGGCGCCTCGGTGGGAGCCCCGGGATCGGGATCGGAGTCCACCTCCATCGTCGTCGGCGCGTCTTCGGGCTCGGCCGCTTCAGGCCCGGACGCCTCCGCGGCGACCGGCGCGGTCGCGCCCGGAACCGGAGAAGGCGTCGGCTCCGCGCTCGTCTGCGTGTCGAGCATTTTCTGCGTGTCGTAGTACATGGCGCCCGCCGCGCGCCACGCCCCGCCCGCGTCGCCGGCGACCGGGCTCGCCGCCCGCGGTTCCGGTTCCGCGAAACGCACCTTCTCGGACTCGTTCACGGGCTGCGTCTCCTCGTCTTCGCCCGCCTCGCGGACACTCGACGCGCGCTCAGCTTCAAACGCGGCTTCCATCGCCGCGTCGATGCGCTGAATGGTATCGGGACGCGTGTGGCCGTCGACCTCGGCCTCGATAGGCTCGAACGCGGCATCCACCACCGCGTCCAACACCTCGACGTCGTCCGCTTCAGCGTGCGCAGGCTCGACCGGAGCCTCTGGCTCGGGATCGGGCTCGGGCTCGGGCTCAGGCTCGGGCTCCGGTTCAGGCTCGGGCTCCGGTTCAGGCTCGGGCTCCGGTTCAGGCTGGGGCTCCGGCTCCGGATCCAGAAACTGTTCAGGAGCCATCTCCTCCCGAGTCGCCTCCTCTATCGGCTCCGGTGAGTCCGGAGGGGCTTGCGTGGCATCGTCGTCGGAAATGCCTCCCGCTTCGTCGTACGGGTTCGGCATCGTCGCACCCGCGAATTCGTTCGCCGCCGGCTCATCGTCATCTTCGGGTGCCTGCGTCGCGTCGTCGTCGTAATCGTCGGGTGCCTGCGTCTCGTCGTCGTCGTAATCGTCGGGCGCCTGCGTCTCGTCGTCGTCGTCGTTGTCAGCCTGGCCAACATTCGCGCCCCAACCGCTCGGCGCTTGCAACTGGGTGTCCATGACCTGGGTCGCCGCGACGTCGGGGGCGGCGGTCCCTCCTTGCGTGTCGGTGGGGACCTTGAACTCGTCCATCACCTCGTTTGAGGTGAGACGACCTCGGGGTGCGGAGCGCGCCAAGGAATCTGAGGTCCGCGCGGCAAAATTCTTGTTATTCGTCTCCCAGAGAAAAACGTCCTCTTCTTCGGTCGCGTTTGTCTAGACTGCTTGCTCATACGAATCGGCCATGCTGTTCAAAATGAAGAAAACAGGTGTCGATTTCGGCACGAAGAAACACGGCTCGGCTTTTTGTTTTATCACACGCTTTCGAAGCGAGGCAAGGCGCGGCGCGGCGGGGACGCGGGAAGCTCCCTCTTCTGCACGCGCGGGACGATTTTTGTTTAGCGTCTGCCGTTGACGTCCACGACGACCACCGATGCGTCGTCGCGGTGGTCGCGCTCGGCCACGGCGTACGGGTCCTCGAACGGCTTCGCCTTCTCGACGACCGAGGGACCGAGCGGGGGCGGGCCGCCGCGTTGGAAGCGCGGGTCGCGGGCGGAGAAGACGTCCGCGCCGCGCGCGTCCTCTTCGTCGGCGAGTCTCTGCGCGTTGAGCTCATCGCGCGCTTCGCGCTGCCCCCTCGCGACGCGGCGCTTGACGTACAGCGCGAACGCGTGGTACGCCACGAAGAGGAACGACGCACCGGGCAGGCCAATCATGTACACGATGGTCAGAGACTTGGCTTCCTTGATGATGGCGGCGATGTCGTCGATGGCGGATTGCGGCGCGCGCCACGAGACGTCCGCCCAGGCGATCGGGAGGTACACGCCCTCGTCGCCGTCGAACGCGTCCGCCTCCGCGGGGGGGGTCCACAGGTCCGGGTAGAACACGTCCGTGGGGGAGACGAGGAAGTTGTTCTGGTACCGCAGGCGCATCCCGAGCACGTCGCCGGAGAGCTCGAAGACGTCCCACTCCATCTGGTGCTGCTCGGCGCGCGGCGCGAACGGGTTGGCGCTCGAGTTGGCGGGCGCGCGAGTGTCGAGAAAGCCCCACAGACGCGGGTCCGCGTCGAAACCGTGCGGCATCGTGACGACCGTGGGGATGGACCGATGCGCGCTCACGTTGAACGCGCCGTGCGCGTTCGAGTGGAACGCGCAGTTTTGCGGGGAAACCGGGCACGGCGTGAGCGTCTCGCGCGCCACGCGGAACGTGTGCAACTCGACTTCCTCGTGCGCGAACCGCGATGAGCCTTCGTGTTCCAGTCGCACCGCGCGTCCGAAATCCAGGGAACTGCCGAAATCGAACCACGCGAGCACCTCGGGCTCGTTTTTCGCCCCGCGGTTCTTGACGTCCGAGTACACCGCGCGCGCGGCGTATTTCCCCGAAACGGGCTCGTACGTGGTTTCGTTCCTGAACGTATACGCGTACCGCGTCGCGTCGTCCGACCCGGTGGCGCCGGCGCCGCCTGTGCTCTCCAGCACGTCCAGCGCGCGCGCGCTGTCGTCCGCGCCGGTGGCCAGGGTCCAGGGCGTCGCGCCGAGCCCGGGCCACTCCGCGCGGTCCGCCACCGCGCGAGGCACGCGGTCGACGCCCGCGTGAAGGTCGTCGTGCAGGAACGTCTTGGTCACCGCGCGGACCAGCCGACGCGGGTCCGCTGCCGGGTAGCGCGAGCTCGTCAGCGGGTCGACGTACCCGAGGAGCCACTCTTGCGCGGGCCGGGCGACGAACATCCCGGAGGACGCCGGGCCCAGGAGCGGACCCATCGCGGCGGCCGCCGCGTTTTTGCCGTAGGTGCGCGCGACGGCGTCGACGTAGCCCTTCGCGAGCAACGCGTGCGTCGCGGTCACCGCCGCGGTTAAATTGGCCGCCGCGGCGAATTGGTTCAGCGCCGCCGCCGCGTCGGCGGCGTCGGCGGCGAGGAAGCCGAGCGCGGCGACGCCCGAGGGGTCGTGCTCGACGAGGAACGCGCGGAGTGCGGCGGCTTCGCCGGCGGCGAAGCCGACCATCGAGCCGTTCGTCGCCTGCTTGACGTACGCGCAAAGCTCGGGCGCGATCGGGAACGCCGCCAGGACCTCCGCGGGCAGCGCCAGGTCCACGACGCTCGCGCCGCCGAGCGCGGAGCAATCCGCCCACTGCGCCTCCGCCAACGTCGCGAGCGCGGCGCCGGTTTCGTCGGCGGCGGCGGCGGCCACGTGCGGCATCGCCGCCGCGGTCGCCGGGTTCGCGGCGAGCGCCTGGAACACGGAGGCGATCCCGCCCACCGCGCCGGCGACCACGCGCGGGGTGAGCGCGTACAGGAAGTTGAGTTCCGAGCCGTACGCGCGCACGAGCGTGGCGTACGCCGGGTTGAAGCCGACGATGACGTCACTCAGAGCGCGCCCCGCGCCGAACTGATCCGGGTCCCAGCGCGCGTAGGACGTGGCGACGTACGACACCGACGCGGGTCTGCGCGTTTTTTTCGCGCCGATCGCGCCGTCCGTCCCGTTCGCGGCGCGCGACTGGGGCTCGGGCTCCGCGGGATGGAACTCTATGTCGCTCTTCTTCTCCTTTCCCTCGGTCATGACGTACGGGCCCACCTCCACGAGCTTCGGGGGCTCGGCGCCGGCGGCGACCGCCTCGGCGTTAGTCAGGTTCCAAAAGTAAAACGCGCTCGTGGCGTACGTGTCGCACACCGTCTCGTTTTTCGCGAAGCACGCGTCGCCGCGGCGCACGGCGAACGGCGGCCGCGCCACCTTCGCGGGCACGTACGTGAACGCCATCGTCAGCGATGCGACGATCATCACGGAGAAGAACAGGATCACCGCCTGGAACGCACGCGCAGATAAAAAATAAACGACGGTGGACGGGAAGAGCAGAGCAGAGGAGAGGGAGACGTCAGACGACGCGCGGGTTTTTCCCGGCGCGGGCGCGCGAACGAAAACGCGATTTTTTTTGAAAGCGACGAGACGTCTCGCGTTCGCGGGACCAGGACCCGGAAAAGGCACGGACCAGGACGCGAACCGTCGGACCGGACGACGGAACGACGGGAGGTCGGCAGCGCGGGGGATCGATCCGTGGACGCGGGGGACCGCGCGACGACGCGAACGCGCGAGCGATCGGCGAGACGGCGACGCGTCTCGGCGAGGCGAGCTTCGGGTGACGCGAGGGATCCCGGGCACGCCGCGCGGAGAAGTCCGAGAGTCTTGTTTGGGAACGAAACGCACGTGATGGACGTAGTTGCGCACGCCCGCGCCGAGGCTTGGCAAGCTGCTCACGACCGTGGATATGCTGCTAACGCCACGCGTGCGCGCAGCCTCGCGTCGATTAGCCGCGCCCATGGCGTCGGTAAAGGAGTGGAGGGGGGGACACGCGATAGACCCGAGGTGCGCTCGCGCGCGTACAAATGTGGCACAATCTCCCGACCCGTCGTTTCGGGAGACTGGCTCTGACGCAAGCGGCGAGAAATTTCTCGAAAATGCACTTCGCCGAAATCGGGGCTGACGTCACCGTGTCGCGTTCAGACTCGCCCCACACCACCTCGAGAGCGTGTCACGTCCGCGCGACTTTCGCACGCATGCCCACGATGCTCTCGCGGTCCGCTTTCGCCGTGGCATGCGTCGCCGCCGCGCTCACGGGCGCTCGCGTCAGCGCCGATTGCGCCGATCCCGAGGCGTTCGGGGCCTCTTACGCCGTGGAGACGTCGGACGCCGCTCTGGCCCCTCACCTCGAGGACGACGAGCTCGTCCTGCGCGTCTCCGGCCGAGGCCTGCCCCCCGCGGACGCCTGTGAGGTCCCTGCCGCGGACCAGTTCACCCTGCACTGGGTGAAGGAGGCGGACATGGCCATCGTCAAGCTCAAGCGCGATGCTCCCGAATCGTGCTTGGGCGAAGATGAAGCATCCGGCGAGACGCGAACCGGCTCGTCGGAGGCGGTGGAGCTTCGCCTGCCCCTGCCTTACGAGCTGAGGCGCGGCGCGGAGGACTTCTCGCGCATGATGCTCGGCATGCCCCCGGGTGGTCTGTACGAGGCGTACAAGATCTTCGACCACTCCGTGCTCACGAGGTCGGCCGAAGCGTACCTCGAGGACGCCGAGGACGCCGAGGACGCCGCCGACGCCGCCGACGCCGACGACGCGAGCGGCGCGGAGGCGAACGAAGACGACGGCGTCGGCGACGGCGCGGACGGCGCGTCGGCGACCACGACGAACGTGCCCAGGAAAGCGGCGGCGACGGAGAAAGTCGCGACGGAGTGACGAGAACGGTCGCGTTCGCACGAGTACGCGCGCGCGCGTCCCGCTGTATTTTTTGTAACGTGTGTTCCAGTTTGTACCATTCTAACCAGCGGCGCGCCGCGAAACCCGCGCGGAAAAACGTCATCGCCCGTCGTCGTCTTTGCTCTTCTCGAACCGCGTGGGCGAGTCCAGGTTGTGCATCAGCGCGTACCCGAAGAGCACGGGGATCGTGATGACCCACAGGAACACGAGTCCGCTCACGACGTTCGTCTGAAGCTGGCACAGGTCGTCGCACACCTTCTCGGTGTCGTCCTGCAGAAGCGCGCGACGGCCGCGGCTGAGCTCGAGCGCCCCGCGCGCCTCGGCGACGCACGCCGCGACGTCCTCGCCGGATTCGAACCTCGGACCTTCGGCTCCGAGGAACAGAGCCGCGTGCGGTACCGACGCCGCGCGCAGCGACGCCGCGAGCGCGGCGAAGGTTTCCAGGTCGCACGCCACGACTAAGTCCGCCGAGCCCGCCTTCTTGTTTCGCCGCCGCGAGAGAAACGCGTCGCTCGACGCCGCCGACTCGACGCCCGCCGCGGCGAACGCGTCGCCGCACTCGCCGATGACGAACCGCGCGCCCTCGTGCGTCGCCAGAGCGCGCGTCGCGATCGACGCCGCGTCGCTCGATGACACGCGGGCGTTCGGCGCGACCAGCTGGGCGCCGGCGCGCCGGATCCCCGCGGAGACTTGGGCGCCGGCGAGATCCGCGGGGGTGAGCGCGCGGCCGGCACCGAGGACGACCACGCTGGGTGGCGCGCGCGCGAGAGCGTCGGCGTCGACCCACGCGGGCGACGCATCGCCCGATGGCGCGCCTTCCGCGCCTAACAGACCCCGGACGATCCCCTCAAGGGTCGCGCGGTCCAGCGTTTCGTACGTCTCGCGAGGCGCGAGCGCCTCCTCAGATTCGTGCCCGAAATAACCCTGATCTGACGCGAGCACCACCGCGCCTCCCTCCGCCACCCGCGGGTGCGCCAGGACAAGCACCGCGGCGAGCGCCAGGACGCTCGCGCGCATCGCGCACGTCACCGTGCCCCGCATCCCGCGAACGCGCGGCGATGTGTGTCCCTCCAGGGACTCGAGCGTCCCTTTCCTTACGAGAGCGTCCGCGACGAGTTGCTCGTCGAGCTGGCGCGTGGCACGCGCGCAGGTCGGACGTTCTGGAACTCGTCCACAACTCCTTCGACTTTTTGAATCTGACGACGAGATTGAGTTGGCACACCTTCGGCACACCTTCCCCTTCGGCACTTCACGTCGCGCGCCCGGGCGAGCGAAGTACGTGTCGTGTTCTCTCCGACCAGGCGACCCACCGGACACGCCCCTTTTGCCACGATGGCGAAGGTCGCGAGCAACAGCACCCTGCCCTGGGTAGAGAAGTATCGCCCCACGAAGATCGAGGAGATCGTGGGCAACAAAGAAGCGGTGGAGCGACTGGGCGCGATGGCCACGACCGGGAACATGCCGAACCTGATCTTCACCGGCCCTCCCGGCATCGGCAAGACCACTTCCATCTTATGCCTCGCGCACACGCTGCTCGGCTCCGCGTACAAGGAGGCGGTGCTCGAGCTGAACGCCTCTGACGACCGCGGCATCGACGTGGTGCGCAACAAGATCAAGATGTTCGCGCAGAAGAAAGTCACGTTGCCTCCCGGCCGGCACAAGATCGTGTTGCTGGACGAGGCGGACTCCATGACCAGCGCGGCGCAGCAGGCGATGCGCCGCACGATGGAGTTGTATTCCAGCACCACGCGCTTCGCGCTCGCGTGCAACGCGAGCGAGAAGATCATCGAGCCCATTCAGTCGCGGTGCGCCATCGTGCGCTTCACGCGCCTCAGCGACCAAGAGGTGCTGGAGCGCGTCATGAAAGTGGTCGAGGCGGAGGCGGTGCCGTACGTGCCCGACGGCGTCGAGGCGGTGGTGTTCACCGCGGACGGCGACATGCGCCAGGCGCTGAACAACATCCAGGCCACGCACAGCGGGTTCGGGTACGTCAACCAGGAGAACGTGTTCAAGGTGTGCGACCAGCCGCACCCGCAGATCATCGCCGACTGCGTCGCGCACTGCTTGGCGAACAACGTGGACGACGCGTACGACCGCATCAAGCACCTGTACGCCGCCGGGTTCTCCGCGATGGACATCATCGGCACGGTGTACCGCGTCGTGAAAAACTACAACTCCGAGGCCATGCCCGAGTTCGTCAAGCTGGAGATGATCCGCGAGATCGGGTTCGCGCACATGCGCGTCGGGGACGGCGTCAACTCGCTTCTGCAGATGGCGGGGCTCTGCGCCAAGATGTGCAAGGTGGCGCGGGCGGCCAAGTCGGGCGTCGCGGCGAGGTGATGAAAAAGACGACGGCGAGAGGTTCGGCGCGAATCCTCGGATTCGAGCGTGTGTGTGCGAGCGCGCGTGTGATGGCACGCGACGGTGAACACTCCCGACGCGACGCGCGACAAAAGGCTTATTTTTGATTCAAACGCGAAGACTCCCAACAGAACCAGACCGTGGCGAGAAAGCGCTCATAGCATCTGCATCTCCGCCCTCCTCGTCGCCTCGTACGTGCGCGTCAAGTTCATGTGCGTCTTGATCCCCTCGAACTCCACCTTCGCCTGATTGGCCTTGCGCCTGGCCTCCACCATCTTGCGCACGTGCTCGACGTACTCCGGCGCGGCGAACGCCTTGGCCTCGCCCGCGCTCTTGTTGTCTCCCTCATTCATGAAGTGGAGGGTGATGCTCGCGAGGACGCACTTCTTGCTCTCCTCGAGGAGCTCCGCCTCGGCGTGCAGGTCCGCCCACCGCGACCCCAGGTGCTGCATCTGGTGGTACAGCGCGTCGACCTCCTCGGGAAGCGACGTCGCCGGCCGCTGCGCGGGCGCCGCGCCACCGTACGCGCCCTGGTTGAACCCTCCGCGCGGACGCTGCGGTTGCGGTTGTTGGCGCTGCTGCTGCCACCGCGCGTTGTTTTGCTGAGAGGGAGAAGGAGCCTGTTGCCGCTGCGGCTGCGCAGCCTGCGCCGCGCGGGGGGCTTGCTGCGCCTGCGCAGCCGCGGGGCGTGTCTGCTGGTGCTGGTGCGCCGCGTTGTTGGGTTGGGGGGGAGGCGCGGCGCTGTTCGCCGCCGCAGACGCGTGCACGCTCGCGAGCCCAATTTCCCGCCGAGGCTGGGCCATCCAGCGACGAAGCGCCGCGGAGGAGCCGCAGCGCCGAGCGGAGGAAAACATGACGCGGACCTTAGGAGCAGAGCAGAGCGCGAGGGGACTGGACATACCAGGACGAGGCGTGTGCGTGCGTCGGCGTCCGTGTCGCTCCTTGCCCTTGTGTCTTCGCGCACGGGGGCGGGATCTGCTCTAAGATTCGTCGCGCTGGCGTTTGATTTTTTCGCGCCATCGCAGTATTATTTGAAGACTACATGCCATACGATCGTGAAATAATCCGAGTGACGAGGGACCAGTCGCAAAATTCCCGAAAAAAGAAACCGTGATAATAACACCCAACAGGAAGAGGAAGAATGTTGTGGTTTCCGAGAGGCTCGTCGTCGTCCGGGCGCGAACCCGCGCGGACACTCCATCCCGCGTGGACCGATCGTCTCGCGTGCGATCGTCCGAGTCGAGCGCAGTCATGACGCCTGGTCAGTCAGACGAGACCGCGCCTTTGATGGCGCGCGAAGGAAGCCGCTCGAGCAGCCTCGACGAGGAGGAGGCTGCGGCAATTTCTTCTCCCGCGAGAAGCGAGCCGGACGTGGACTCCAACCTCATGCGGCGCGCGGGGCGCATCCTCGCCTTCGGCGTCGTGGCCACGGTGATCATTCTGCTTGGGCTCGTCAGTCAGTTCGGCGGGGCGGCCGTCGCGCGCGTCGAGCTCGGCACGCCTCACGACGGCATGGCCGTCGGCAACGTCGTGCACCTCCCCGACGGCAATCTCGCGCACCGCGCGACGCGAACCTCCTCGGCCGCGGACGTCGGCGCGCTGTCGCCCGAGGAGCGCGCCGCGGCGGCGCGCCGCGACGCGGCTCGCGCACGGCGCCAGGGCTCCCGCGAGGCTCGACGGCGACACAGGCAGTGGGACCGCGACACGGAAGACGCCGAGGCGAATTCGCTCGCGCCCGACGACCAGCCTCTGGCGTCGCTCGGGCAGGCGCAGGCGTCTGAGACGGGCGGCGTCGCCGGCGTCTCGCTCAACGGCTGGCTCCAGCTCGAGGAGTGGTTCTACTCGCAGGACGCGCACTCGCTGGTCGACGCCACGGAAGGCATGACGCAGGGGGTGGTGTTCCCTCCCGTGTTTCCAACGCCCGAGTCTCTCGGGTTCGAGTGGGCGTCCGAGGGCGACCTCGTCGCCAAGCTCGCCGCGTCCGTCGGCGAGGACGCCGCAGTCGCGGCGGTCGTCGCGCACCGCGAGAGCTACTTCACCGCCGAGGACGTCGCCGGGCTCCGCGAGCAGGGCTTCGATCACGTGCGCCTGCCGCTCACGTGGGCGGCGTTCGCGTCCGAGGCGGACGAGCCCGAGAAGCTCGTGGCGGACCCCGCGCATCCCGACAAGAAGCAAGTCACGGTGTCTCGCGCGGCGCTCGACCGGTACGTCGCGACGCTGGCGGACGCGGGACTGACGGTGTTGATCGACATGCACACCATGCCCGGCGGGTCGAGCGAGGGCTCGTACAACGGCGTGTTCCCTTCCCCGCCCACGTTCTGGGACGATCCGACGCTGATGACCATCGGGAGAGGCGTCGTGCGCGAGATGTTACGGTGGTACCTGGCGCTCCCCGAGACGTCGCGCGCCGCCGTCGGCGGCTTCACGCTGCTCAACGAGCCCGCGCACTTGCTGCCGGACAAGCGAGACGTGATGCTGGACTGGCTCGCGGGCGCGGCGGCGGACTTCCGCGCGCTCGTGGTGGACCCCGCCCAACGCGTCGGCACGTCTCCGCCGCGTCTTTTCGTCAACCTCATCGAGACGTGCGGCTTGAACGTGTACAACATGGCGGAGTGGATGGCGCGCACGTTCGCGGCGGACGAGTTGCAGTCGTGGGCGGTCCTCGACACGCACATGTATCTCGCGTGGGAGCACTCCGCGCCCGACACGTGGTCGTGCGAGACGGACCCCGAGGAGACCAAAAACGGCATCGCGCGCTTCGTACAGGCGAAGGTGAACGAGATGAACGACGCCGCGGCGAGGAATGGCATCGCGCACACCGCGGTTTCCGAGTGGTCGCTCGCGACGAACCACGACTCCGCGGCTGGATGCCAGGACGCGCGCGTCCTCGAAGCGCTCCGCGAGGCGCAGCGGTACGCGTTCGACCAGGGCGGCGTCGAGTCGTACTTCTGGGGCTGGAAGCTCCCCAGCGCCGGCGCGCACCAGAAATTCTGGAGCGCGCAGTTCCACGGCGCGGAGATGGCCGCGGCGGCCGCCGCGGCGGCCGGCGAAGCCGAGGCGGACGCGGCGGCGGCATCGGACGACGTCCCGGCGGAAGCGGAGGGTATCGCCGCGGTTGAGGACGCCGACGACGCGGGCGTCGCGCTCGCATCTGAAGCCGCCGAGCCCGAGCCCGAGGCGAAGGAGGCGGCGTCTGAAGTCGCGGAAGACGCGAGCGGAGACATCCGAGCCGAACCCGTGGAGCCGGCGGAACCGGCGAAGGAGGCGCCCGCGGAGCCCACCGACGGGCGCGAAGACGAGGCGGCGGAGGTCGATCCCGCGGGACCGGCGGAACCCGCCGAGGCGGTTGCCGGAGGCGAAGCGGCGAGCGTCGATCCCGGCGCGCAGGTTCAGGGCGAGGCGAACGTCGCGATGATCGACGCCGCACGCGAGCGCGCCGAGGCGGAGGCACGCCAGGGGGGGGATGTGGATGACGAGATATCGGCGAAGCGAAAGGAGGTGGAGGCGCGCATGCGGGCCGGCACAAACGTCCAACGGGGCGCCGTCCCGGACGCCGTCGTCGCGCCGGACGACTGGGAGGCTGCCGTCCCGGAGACTGTCGTCCCAGAGGTGGACGAACAGCCCATGTACGACCGTCCCGTCGCGGCTGATGAAAACCCGAGCGTCCAGTCGGAAGCGGCCGCGGCAGCCGAGCCGGTCGTCGAGCCGGTCGAGCCGGTTTCGACTCGAAACCAGCTGACGCGGGTTATGTAGTTAGACACTTTTTGACCGGACATTGCTCGATCGCGATTTTGATCCGAACGCGAAATCGCGCGTCCGCGTCCTTTTGACAACTTTACCGTACTCCGTACTCGAAGTTTGTACTCCTTCGACCGACATCGCTGAAGGCGACGCGCGTCGTCCAGCGACCTCACTTCCCCGAGCGCTCGCGCTGTATTCGCCGCGTGGACTTCGTGATGAACTCCCGGACCATCGCGGCTCCGATGGGCGCGCGCCCAGCGGACGAGCGCGCGCCACTGCTCGACGGCAAAACGTCTTCGCGCGGTTCCATTTTCCCCGTTTCTGTCGCGGGCGTGATGCTCGGCGTCGCCGCGGTCGCCGCGGTGTCCGCGGCGTCGTCCGGGTTGCTGAGCACCGACAGCCTCGGCATCAAATGGTCGTACGCCAGGTCGAGACCGGGCCAAGACCCCGTGATCACCACCGACTCCGGCGCGATGCAAGGCACGTGCGACGCCAAAATCTGCACGATGGGTGACCACACCATCGGGGAGTACGCGTACGTGGACAACTGCCTGGACGGCGGCGCGGGATGCATGGTCGACTCCGACCAGAGCGGCTGCCGTCTGTGCACGATCGAGGAACCCGGACCCCCGACCTGGTTCCCCCCGTGTCCCAGATGCGTGTGCTCTGCGTTCGGCGTCACCGACGAGGGCACCATGTGCGAACCGCCCTCGCCGGAGGAGAGGCGGGAGAACCGTCGCGAGAAGAGGAGGAACCGACGGGAGCACAGGCGAGAAAACACAGAGAGAGCCGAAGAAGACGACGAGGAGGTGTACCCCCCCGTGGCCGCGCCCACGCCCGAGCCCGAGCCGACGGTGTACCCCCCCGTGGCCGCGCCCACGCCCTCGGCGACGCCCACGGCGACGGCTTTGCCCGCGACTGAGGTGTATCCCCCGGTCGCCGCGCCTACGCCCTCGGCGACGCCCGCGGCGACGGCTACGCCCACGCCTGCAGTGTACCCCCCGGTCGCCGCGCCTACGCCCACGGCGACGGCCACGACCGCGAGCACGGCCACGCGCACGTAAATACATACTGTAGTCTACGCACTTTCAAAGTAAATATGTCAACACCCAGACACCGTCCCCCGAAAACTTCCAACTTCTTTCGGCCGTCTCGGAAGGCGTGATAAAGGACTCGCAGGGCTCGCGCGTAGAAGACTCCTCCCCTTTCACAGTCTCCCGCGCCACCTCACGTGCTCAGCGACCCACATGCGTCGCGCGACCGCCGCCATGTTCGCCCTGTCGACGGTCCTGTGCGCCGTCGATGCCGCGAGGCTCTCCCCGAAGCTCCCCGACCCGCGCGTCGGGGCGTCCGCGGTGACCGCCTCGAACTCGACGGAAGCCACCGGGTGCGAGGCGTGCTGCGGAGGCGGCAGCTGCTCCTCCGCGTTTCGAGGCACGCCGGGAAAGTGTTGCGGGGTGATCGACGGCCGGTCGTTCTGCTGCCCCACGGCCGCCTCTTCCTTCGGCGAGGGGCAGTGCTACCGGCCCGACGCGTCAACCTTCCGTTGTCGCGCGGCGGGCACCTCGAGAGACGGCGACGACCGACCGTCGCCGTGGTACGCCCTGTTCTCGTTGCTCATCCCGGTGGCTCTGCTCGCCGCGTGCTGCATGGCGTGCTTCCGAAAGCCGCGGACGCAGCAGCCCATGCCGGTCGGGCAGCAGTACTACGGACAAGGCGCGCCGCCGCCCGGCACCGCCTACGGCTACCCGACCACGGGGCAGCCGTATTATCAAAACCAGACCGGAGGAGGATACGGAGCTTCGAATCTCGCCGGTGCCGGTGCGTCCCCGCCGCCGGTTCCGCCGCCGCCCGCGCCTGTACCCGACCCCCGAGCGCCCTCGGCGCCGCCGCTCGCGCAGACGACGCATTATCCGACGACGTGAAGACCGACCGACACGAAGTCCCGCCGTTTTGAAGACTGACCTTCGCTCGACCCTTCGCAGGCGGCGCGGGGCTGCTCGGAGGGCTGATGCTCGGCAGCATGTTCGGCGGTGGAGGAGGCGGGGGAGGCGGAGGATTCGACGCCGACAGCGGCGGGGGGACGTTCGCGGCGGACGGCGGCGGCGGTGGGGACTTCGCGGCGGATAACTAGACGAGTGACAACTCCGCGCCACCGCGCGTTCGAGCGCTTGTGTGATCACTGTGATGAAAGACATTTTTTTCGTCAGTGGCATCCTCGGAAGGTCCGAATCCTAATGTTGGCACCCCTCGATTCGAAGCGCCAGTCGCGCGGGCGCGGGCATCGCGTGCCGTGCGCGGGTCGACGCGCGCGGACGTGCGGTCCAGGCGACCCGTTTCGCGCCTCGGTGTTCGACCGAGCGTGAGCGCGACGCGCGATACGCCTTCGACACGCAAGGCGCGATGGCGGGTGCTCAGCAGAGCTCGCGCGAGACGCAGCGATGCATCGAGAAGGCTCGCTCGGAGCGTCACGGGCCGAACACCCTCGGGTGCAAGCACCCGCAGAATCTCGAGTACGCGTTGTTCTTCGACTACGTGATGAAGTCCTCCGTCGAGCGCAATGGCGTGGAGGCGCAGTGGTCGAAGACGCTGTTCAAGATCGTCGGCTCGCTGCGCAAACTCCCGTCGCGCGTGCGCAGCCTGGAACACGCCAACGCCATCCACGGCGTCGGGCCGAAAACCCTGGACCTGTTCCGGATGTACCTCACCGCGCACCCCCCCGACCCGCCGTCCGACGCGGAGCTCCTCGCGGACGAGCGCGCGGCGGAGGCGACGCGCGCGGCGAAGGACGCGGAGAAGGCGCGGAAGAAGGCGGAGCGCGAAGCGAAAAAGCGCGCGGCGGGTGACGCGCGAGAGAAGAGCGCGCGGGCGCGGAGCGAAGCGTCGACGCCGCGGACGCCCGCGGACGACTTGGGAAGCGCGGCGCGCCGTCGATACGACCCGAGAGGCGTGGACGACGACATCGTCGCCATCGTCCTGGACGAGTCCCCTCCCGGGAGGGGACCCTCCGAGCCGACGCGAAAGAACCGCCGAAGCCCGAAGGAGCCTTCGAAGGACGCCGACGCGGCGCCCCCGCCCAAGCGCGCGCGCGCGCCGGCGAAGGCGCGAGCCGCCAAACCCGCGCGTTGGGAGCCGGGGTACCGCACGGCGCCGTTCGCGCTGCTGGCGACCCTGCACAAGCTCCATCTGCAAGGCGAGACTA
>Ga0181564_10002671_pt1 | contig 15463 bp, 15 predicted proteins | sample 011ome_24_FD_134512 | JGI IMG/M metagenome (GOLD analysis project Ga0181564, IMG submission 134512) | Coastal salt marsh microbial communities from the Groves Creek Marsh, Skidaway Island, Georgia - 011513CT metaG (megahit assembly) | ecosystem: Environmental > Aquatic > Marine > Intertidal...
AATCAAAGAAGTTAATTCTTTATTTAAAAAGCTTATGTCTTTACCAACCATACACAAATAAACGTTGTTATCTTTTTTAACAATTTTTGAAAATGCAATTAATATAGAATAAATATTTTTTTGCTTTGCGTATCTACCTGCAAATCCCAAAACAATATCTGACTTATCTATTTTATTTTTTTTTTTAAATCTTAAATTTAAATATTTTGATGGATAATAAATTTTATCGCTATAACCATTATAAATCAGTGAAGTTTTATTTTTACAATAAAAATGCTGATCTACATGAAAATTTATGCTTTTTTCAGAACAATAAATAATTTTTTTGGGTACTATTTTCGAAAACAAACCACAAATGATTGATATTAAGATTGTTTTTTTTTTTGAAATATGAAGATTAAGTTCTGAGTGTCGAATATTCCAGAATAAGTTTTCATAGAATCTTTTTGGGAAAAACAATGTAATAAAATTTGAATGATACATCCAACTTTGAATAATGTCTGGGTTTTGTTTTTTAATAAACTTTCGTAACTTTAGTATTTTTTTTATAAAATCTAGAAATTTATTATTTTTTTCTAGTTTTAAAGAAAAAATTTTTATACCTAATTTTTTTAATTCAGCTTCATAATAACCATTGTCAATTAAAGTTATAATCGTAATGTCAATTTTAGTTTTATATTCTATTTTGTTTAATTTACATAAACGATAAAGATTTCCTTCTGCACCACCTTTTTTTAAACTGTTTATTATATGTACGATTTTCATAAAATAATTAATTACAAATTAACTGTAAATTTCTAATAATCTATATTTAGTCAAATTTTTCTTTTTTTTAAAAAAATAAATTTTTTTATTAATGGAGCAGCTAAGATTATAAACATAACAGCAAACTTCGATCTATGTCTAATTCCAGTTCCAAAATTTCCAACACCAATTCCAAAGACAAAAATATAAAATAATAATAATATTAAAATAATTCTTAAACTTGGATTACTCCAAATAGCTTTTATATTTTTTAAAATTAAATAAGTTAAATACATGTATATAAATGAGTCGAACATACCAATATAATGCTTTGTTTCTTTTATATCCCATGGAAAAGGTGAAAAAACTATATACAAAGCTCTCAAAGGAGATTTATAAATTATTTCGATTTTAGAATTAGGTACTGTCCATTCAGGCCAAGACGCGTTTCCTATTGTAGATACAATTGTTTTTCTTATAAGATAATCAATATTTGTTGCTTTTTCAAAAGTGCCTAGATACGGAATATGAATTTTATTTGATAAATAATATGTCGAGCTAGTTAAAATTAATATAAGAAATATCATACTTTTTAAATTAATTTTATATTTCAATAATTTTTTATAAAATTTTTTCAAATATGAAATTGCTACAATCACAAAAAAAATAAAAATACCTACAAACATTGCGCCATGGAAAAATGTTGCACCTATGAAACCTGTAATTGTTATAACAATAGATTTAAAACTATCAGTTTTTACCCAATTTACTATACCATATACTGCAACCAAAACAAAAAAGCAGATATATACTTCTCTCATTATTAAAACTGAGTATAAAATTAATGATGGAAATAAAGCTATTACCCAACCAACTTTGTTTGCAGTATTTTCATCCCAAATTAGTTTTGCAATTTTCCAACCTAAAAAAATTGACCCAATTCCAAAAAGTAAACTTATAGACTTTGCCATTATTAAACTTCTACCAAATAAAGAATAAGGTATTGCAATTACCCAACTTATAAATCGGCTATTAGGTCCATAATAATTATCTATAACATTAAAAAACCCTTCTTTTCCAAGATTCCATGCTACATTTTCAAACGTCACTGCATCAGCAGTGCTATCGGGTAAAGAAACTATGTAATGACCAATTAGTAGAAAAAAAATTCTTATTGCCAAACCTACAAAAAGAATATTGGAGATCCCTGGCCACCTTAATGCTACAATCAATGTTATCAATGATATGAGAGCCAATGAGGTGAAACCAAGAAGTTCTATCATTACATTTCAAAAGAATAAATTAGATTTTTTTTTTTTATAACTTTCTTATACATTTTATGATTTACGAATTAATCCAATAAACTTTCCATCAAATTCTACAACCGCAAAATTAAAAGAATTTTTTTCCACAAATTCTGAAAAATAAAGATTGTCTTGAATATCATCTGATATAAATAACCCCTTGGGGTTTAATGATTTCCATAAAATAGGATATGCATAATTTCGTCCCCACCAAGATTTATCTGAATCATAATGACAAAGATCTATTTTTCCCTCAGCAAGGTCTAATGCCTCAATAATTCCTGGCCTATCAGGTTTTCTAATTAATAGCCAATTTTTTCTTAAATAATGAGGAACTACAATCCCTACATCTTTTTCATTGTTTTTTGTTGGGTAAGGCATGTCTACACTAAATAATTTACCTCCACTATTCTCAGAAAGGGCCTTTAGTATTGCCAAACTAGACCATCCATATGCAACTCCTGTCTCAATTACTTTTTGAGCCTTAAGTAATCTAACACAATTATAAAGTAAATGAATATGACCTGGTCCTCCCATTTTAATTGATGACTGAGCTTCTAGATTATGTCCCTCTTTAATGGTTTCATTATCTAAATCACTAATGTCACCTTCAAAACCAAGCTTTTTCAATGCATCTGTATAAGGTACAGATTTTGTAGAAGCCCAATTATAAGCTTTATTTTGATTTATAGATGTATCGTGATTGAGTAAAAATTTACGTTTAATTAAAAAAAACAAGTGTTGATAATATTTTGGACGTAAAAAAAACCAAAGTAAAATAGATAATTTTTTTAATATAACATTTATTTTTGACTTCATTGTTTACTTTTTTAATTCTTAAAATTGGTAATAATCTTTATACCAATTAACAAATTTATTTACACCATCAATCACTGACGTCTTGGGTTGATAGCCAAATTTTTTTTTTAAAATATCTACATTTGCATATGTATCTTGTACATCGCCTGGCTGTAATGGTAAAAAATTTATTATTGCTTTTTTATCTAAAGATTTTTCAAGAGCATCAATATAATCTAAAAGTTTTATTGGGTTGTTGTTACCAATATTATAAATATTCCATGGCACTTTACTAGTAGATGGATCTGGTAAATTACTGTCCCAATCTTTATTACCTGTAGCTGGATTATTAAGTGTCTTTATTATGCCCTCTACAATATCATCAATATATGTAAAGTCTCTTGTGTGCCTTCCATGATTAAATACATCTATGGGTTTTTCTTCTAAAATATTTTTTGTAAATTTAAATAGTGCCATATCTGGTCTTCCCCAAGGACCATAAACAGTAAAAAATCTTAGACCTGTTGTTGGTAGTTTGAAGAGATGACTATATGCATGAGCCATTAATTCATTAGATTTTTTTGAAGCAGCATAAACAGATAGTGGATGATTAGCAGAATCATGCTCTGAAAAAGGCATTTTAGTATTAGCTCCATATACACTTGAAGTACTTGCATAAACCAAATGTTTGATTTTATACTGATTACAATTTTCTAAAATATAAGCAAATCCAACTATATTACTATTAATATAGGCTAAAGGATTTTGTATAGAATATCTAACACCTGCTTGTGCTGCCAGATTAATAACAATTTGAGGTTTGTGATTTTTAAATACTTTATCTAAATCATTTCGATTACAAAGATCTATTCGATAATGTTCATAATTTGAAAATTTTTTTAGTTTTTTAAATCTTTCTTCTTTAATTTGAGGATCATAATAATCGTTATGATTGTCTATTCCCACTACATCATTACCAAGAAGCAAAAGTTTATCACAAAGATGATATCCAATAAAACCTGCTGAACCAGTAACTAAAATTTTTGATTTTGAATTATTCATTATTAATTTATCTTTTTATTCAATTTTTAAACTATAATTCATTTTATTATTAATAACTTTCTAGCAGTTAATTGCTATGAGTTATTTATTAATTTAATATATGAATTTATATGATTACTTAATGAAAACTGAATTTTTATTTTGTTTTTATTTTTGACTAATTGATCATCATCAAATTTTTTATTCAACATATCAATAATCTTAATTGACAAATCCACATGATCATTATTCTTTGATAAATGTGCCGTTTCAAGTCCTGAAAGTAATTCTTTTGGAGACCCTGGACAGTTTGTTGCTACAATTTTCTTTTCACAATATAGAGCTTCTATTAAAACAAGACCAAAACCCTCCCATAATGAAGATAAAACAAAAAGATCTGAATTATTAAAATATTGATAGGGATTATCTGTTTTCTCTATAAAATTAACATAATTAGATATATCCAAATCTTTAGTTAATTTTTTTAAATTTTTTTTTAACTTACCATCTCCAATAATTATTAACTTGCAATCAATTATTTTCCTTACTTCTGCAAAAGATTTTATTAACAAATCATGATTTTTCTGTTTTGATAATCTCCCAATAGATAAAATAATTTTTTCATTATTTTTATCTATTGGAAATTTAGTAAGTTTTAGTCTATCAATTTTATCAAAATCTATAGTTGGGTAAATAACCGAAATATTTTTTTTATCTATATTGTGATCTAATGATATTTTATCTCTTATTGAATTTGAAACAGTAATAATATTAATATTTCTAAGTTTTAAGAACTTAAAAAAGCTAAATACAATAAAATTTATTATTCTCTCTCTGAAATTAAGAAAATTTATATTAGGAATATTGTGAAAATGTAAAAGTAAGTTAATTTTATTACTACTTTTTAAAAAAAGATTTAATATTAAAATTATTAAATTTAAGTGAGATAAACCTGTAATAATACAATTATATTCTTTAATTTTAATTAATTTGTATAGTTGGAAAATTGAAAATAATACTCTAGATTTATTTAAAGATATTAGATTTACTCTCTCATTTTCTACTTTTTTTGAATTTTTACATAAAGTTATTAAGTCAACACTTTCATATTCACTTTGCAGTTTATCAGCTAAAATTAAAGCAGACTTTTCAGCGCCCCCATGATTTAAAGAAGGTATCACTATGCCAATTTTTTTTTTATTCATATGATATTAATTTAATAAATATTCATAATTAGAATATCACTATTATTTTAATTCCTCATTATTTAAATATGGCTATCAAATGTAATGCCTTATTTTAAATAAATTAAAGATAGTAAAACTATTTTTTTTTATTTTTGATAAATTTATCTATTAGAGAGGAAGTTTTTTTGTCTTTAATGTTATGGCATTTGTCATCAATAAAGTAATCATAACTAGGCTTGCCAAGTATTAATTCGTCAAAATCAACTTTCCATTTTTTTAATTGTTTTTGTGTTCTGTTAAAATATTTTTTTTTAACTAATTTATAATTTTCATTATTTCTTCCCATGTAACGAGCTGTAAAAATTTTTACAATATGACCATTTTTTTTTAATAAATTAATTTTAGATACAACTGATTTAATTGGTCTACTTTTATGATACTCTTTATTAAATGTTTTGCATATGGTGTCATCCATATCAAAAATAAAAATTTTTTTTTTAATTAATTTAGTCACAATAGCTTTATTTTTTTAACAAGATTTGTTGTAGAATAGCTATGATTTCTAGGAACCCATTTAATTGGTATATTCAGCTCTTTACCAGTTATTTTCTTGTATTTATAGTTTTTATCTAAAAATCTTACAGAGATTGGAATTTTTTTTAATAAAATTATTAAATCTTTTTCATATTTATAATGTAATGTCTTATCTACATACCTTATCGATTCAATTATCATTTTTCTTTCTTTTAAATTATGAATGGGACGAAACTTTTTATATCTTTCAACTGATGGATCTTTATGAATAGCAACAATTAAAAAATCACAATATTTTTTTGCAAATTTGAAAAGCCTTATGTAGCCCGGATGAATTAAATCAAAATTTCCTGCTACAAATCCTATTTTAGATGATCCCATGAAGAAATATTTGATGAGTGCATTCTACAACACCATAACTTTTTGAGTCTACATGATAATTAAACAAAGCTTTTTTTGACATCATCCTCACTTTGTTATTTTTTTTAAAACCAGTCAATACTCCATAAGATATATTTTTTTTTTCAAGAAATCTAACAGAATTAACAATATTTTTTGACTCACCACCAGATGAAATTAATATTACTAAAGTTTTTTTATCAGCATAAAAATTTAAAAACTTTACATAAGCATTACTCATACCAAAATCATTAATGAAACATGTGAGCATACTAGGATCTGAAAAAGATAGAGACTTTTTATTATAAAATTTTGTCATATCTTGAGATATATGAGAAGCTATGCTGTTGCTTCCTCCATTACCAATTAAAATTATTTTTTGAAATTTGTTAAAAGCTTTTTTGTACTTAATAAATTCAGGGCTACTGATAATAGGTTTAATAGCATCTAGGTATTTTAAAAAAATATTATTTTTCATAATTGTCTACTTTTATAACATTTTTATAACGATTTATAACAACATCTTTTCTAGAAATTAAAAGAAAACTACCTCCTGATCCAGCACCTAATAATTTATGAGAAATAATATCTTTATCTTTTTCTAACTTATTATCTATTTGAATTAACTTATTGTTATTAATTATTTCAGGGCTAGATCTTCTCTTTAATTCCCAAGAAACCTTTAACAATTTTATAAATTTAAAATAATTTTTATTAAGTATATAGTTTTCAGCTTCTTTGGCCACTTCATAGAGAGGGTAAATTAAATTCAACTGTTTTGATAAGTTATGAAGAATTGTTTTAGAATTCCGATCAATGAAAGTAGGTAGTAAATAAAAGTTGTATCTTTTAAAAATATTATTACTTAAGTTTGTAATTGTAAAATTATTATCATCATTTGTTTTAATAATTTTAAATCCAGGAATTTCACATCCAAATGGGTCTTGATAACCACAATATTTGTTAAACTTTCTCTCAATAAATAGTGCCTCTTTAATCAAATTATATTGTGATATTTTTTTATTTTTTAATTCATAAATACATTTTAAAATATTTAAAACATAAGAACTTGAAGAAGCCAAACCACTACCTTTAGAAAAAATATCGCTGTTTAAGTGTATTGAAACTGGAGGAACTTTATGAAACTTAAAACATTCTTTAATAACTACATTTTTTATTTGTGATATTTTAGAAATATTTTCTCGTGATGTATAATTTAGAATATATTTATTATCATATTTGTTTCTTCCCATCTTATCTCTAAAAAGAACTACGTGAGTACTTAAATTTGATGCAAAGTTTATAGCAATACTTTTTTTATATTTCTTTATAAATAATGGGTGATCTGTTGATCCACCAAATAGAGAGATTCGTAATGGAGTTTTAGCTGTGATCATTTTTTGGTTTTCCTAAAATAATTTGGTTAAAAAACCACAAAAAAATATGCTTAACATAATTAAATTTAAAAATAATATTACTTTTTAAGAAAAAAATAATTGCTTTAATTAATTTTTTTTTTTTTATTAAAAAATTAAGTTTATCATAAAAAATTCTATTTTTTAAAAAATTAATTTCATTTTGATAGTTATCAAAATTTTTTTCATTTTCTTTCAACCAATCTTCTATTTCCCAAACTGCATTTTCTCTTTTTTTTATAGACTCATTTTTCCCGTGCCAAGATCTAAAGGTAAGATGTTCTTTTTGATGATTAAATTTAGTAATTAATGAAAGTTTTAATGTAAGATCGAAATCTCCTATAACATGATATCTATCATTAAATATGCCTTTTGTTTTTTTTAAAATATTTTTTTTAAACATTATTGATGATAAGACTATTTCATATTTTTTAATAATTTTATTTGTAAAACCATTTTCGAATTGTAAATTAATTTTTTTTTTTTCGTTTGTTGTTTTATATTTTTTTACATACCAAAAATTAGTAAATGAAAGTCCAACCTCTTTATCTTTAAAAGATTGAATCTGTCTTTCTAATTTTTTTTTATTCCAATAATCATCAACATCTAAAAAACATATATATTCCCCAGAAGCTTTTTTTATAGCCTCATTTCTTGCTGTTGATAAATTTGTATGAGTTTTACTATTAAAAATTTTTATTCTTTTATCGTTATATTGTTTCACTATTGTAAGTGAACTGTCATCAGATTTATTATTCCAGAAAATAATTTCAAAATTTTTATATGATTGATTTAAGATACTATCAATACATTTGTTCAGAAATTTTTCTCCATTGTAACAATTTATAATTACAGTTATTAATGGATAATAATTCATTTTAAAATCTACTTTAGATTTCTCAAAACTTTTATAAATTTAAAATATTTTTTTTCAAATCTAAAATTAAATTTAAAATTTTGAATAAAATATGGCTTATTTTTTTTCATAATAATTGTATCGTTTGTAATATTTTATCGTTTCAAGGAGACCGTCTAATAATTTTTTTTTTGGTTTCCAATTAAAGTTTTTCAATGTATTTTGTAAATTTGGATATAATTCTAAAGGTTCATCTTTTCTTAATAAAATTTTTCCAAAAATAGGTTTTCCTTTTTTAGTCAATTTTTTAATAATATTAATAACTTTTTTTACTTTAATAGGTTTGCCTGACCCGGTATTAAAAATCTTATTATATATATTTTTATTTTGTATACATTTAATTAATAAATTCGTGAAATCATCTACATACAAAAAATCTCTAGTTTGTTTTCCATTTGAACATGGAAAATTTTGATTTTTCAGACAATTTATTATTGTATTAGGAATAAGTCTATTAATAGATTGCCCAGGACCATAAATTAAGAATGGTCTTAAAATTATATATTTTAAATTTTTTTCTCTTGAAACTTTATCTAAATAATTTGATGCCTTTAACTTTGAAATACCATAAGTTGATTTTAGTTTATTTATATTAATTTTTTTATCTTCCAATATAGGGGATTTCGAAAAACCATACTCCACGCTACTTCCTATTTGAATAAATTTTTTAATTTTTTTTTCTACAGAAAAATCAATTAAATTCTTGCAGCCCTTATAATGTGTATCAAATGTTTTTTTTTTTTCATAGTGATTGATATGACCTGCAAGATTTATTACATAATCTATTTTAAATTTATTTAATTTTTTAAACAAAAGACTTCTTTTACTTATGTTTAAGTTTATTTCTTTTATTCCTTTGACTCTACTTTGGTTGTTTAAAGATAAGGAAATAATATTCCATTTTTTTTTTTTACATTTTTTTATTAAGTTAGCTCCAATAAACCCTGTTCCACCAGCTATTAAGACTGTAGTTTTTTTCAACTCATTCCTTTTTTATTGTTTATTTTAAATAACTTTGTCTAATAAAAATTAATTTTATTAATAAATAAAATTATATATCAAATATGTTTGTTTGCCCTTACCATAATTTCTAATTTCTCCTTATCTCTTACTGTATCCATGCACTGCCAAAAACCTTTGTGTTTATATGCAACTAAATTTTTTGTTTTTGTTACTTTTTCTAGAGGCTCACGTTCTAAAAAGGTCTCATCACCTTTAATAAGTTTTAAAAAATTTGACTCCATGACAAAAAAACCACCGTTAATCCATCCTTCATCAAGTTTTGATTTTTCTTTAAAATAACTTACAAAATCTCCTTTAATTTTTAACCCTCCAAATCTTGCAGGCGGTCTAACTGCTGTTAAAGTGGCTATTGTCTTATTTTTTCTATGAAAATTAAGTAATTTTTTTAAATTTACATTAGACAAACCATCACCGTATGTCAGCATAAAAGTTTCTTTATCAAGATATTTTGATAATCTTTTAAGTCTTCCCCCTGTCATAGTTTTAATTCCAGTATCTACCAAAGTTAGTTTCCAAGGGAACCTTTTTCTATTAAAATAATCTTTAATTATCTTACCTTTGTAACCTAGGGCAATTATAAAATCATCAAATCCATATTTATAGTAATGTTTCATAATATGAATTAATATTGGCAAGTTGTTAACTCTAACCATTGGTTTGGGGATTTTTTTAGTATACTCTGATATTCTTGTTCCAAAACCACCCGCAAGAATTACTACTTTCATATTATTTTTTTCATAAACTTAGTTATTTGTTCTTGTGAAACTAGAAATGTATTTTGTTTGTTAGTATTAAAGTTTTTGTACCATTCTACAACAAAGTCAATTGTTTCATTTATATTTAGTTTTGCCCTCCAGTTAAGAATTTTTTTTGATTTTCTATTATTTAATTGTAGCAAAGATGACTCATAAAACTTATTTGAATTCTTTATTTTCCATTTAATATCTGGCCATTTATCACGTATTTTTTTTAGAAAATTTATAACAGTAATATTTTTGATTTTATCCGAACTAAAATTGAATGAACTTCCATTAATTTTTTCATTTTGAGTTAATTCAATTGCTAAGACAAGATAGCCAGACAAAGCTTCAAGAACATGTTGCCATGGACGTGTTGAATTTGGATTTCTTATCAATGGTTTTTTATTACTTAACCACATTTTCATACAATCTGGAATTAGTCTGTAACTTGACCAATCTCCACCCCCTATAACATTTCCCGCTCTTGCTGTACAAAGTCTAATATTTTTTTTTTTGTTTAATATAAATGTTTTAAAATATGAATGAAATAAAATTTCAGCAGAAGCTTTTGAGGCACTATATGGATCAATACCACCCAAAATATCTGTCTCTCTATATCCTTTTATTTGTTCTAAATTTTTATAACACTTGTCACTTGTAACGATAATTCCATAACATTTTTTTTTTAATTTTGAAATTGCCTCTAATAAATTCAACAAACCTAAAACATTTGTCTCCCAGTTAAAGCTTACATCTAAAACCGACTTAAAAACCAAAGATTGAGCTGCTAGATGAAAAATATAATCAGGTTGTTCTTTTTGAATTACATTTTGTAATTTTTTTTTATTACGAATATCAAAATAATAACTTTTAATTTTTATTTTTTTTTTTACTAAATTAAAATGATTGTTTTTATTATTATTTCTCAATGAAATACCAACTAGTTTAGCACCAAAGAGACCTAGCCATATAGTTAACCATGCACCCTTGAATCCATTATGACCTGTTATTATAATTTTTTTATTTCTAAATAGTTCTAACTTTTTAAACATGAGTATAATTTATCTTATTTAATAATAGAAGATCGTCAATTAATTCATTTTAAGATAACGATCAAATAAAAAATTTTTTTCTATTGTTACTATATTTTTTTTTATCAATTTATACTTAACAATATTATCACCAATAAAATGAGATTTGATACTTGGCCATAATGTTTGGGAATAAATTTCAAACTCTAAATCCTCCATAATATGGATCGGTTCAAAACCATGATTTAATGACTCGATTATTGCTCCTGTTGAGCCTATAAAAATTGGTGTTTTTGTTTTTAATTTTGAACCACCGGCATTATAGGTAATTTCATCAATTTCATTAATCAATTTTATGTGTTTTTTTGAATTTTTTGACTCTGGATGATTTTTGATCTCAAATTTTTTTAGATTATAAATTTTATTTAACTCTTTAATTGAATTACATATCTGTTCTGTTGAATTAAAATCTATAGGTAAAAAAATTTTACTATTTAAATCTTTTAAGTTTCTTTTTTTAAATCTTACAGATGGCAGGAAAATAATATCTTTTTTTTTCCAGTTTAGAAATTTTGTCAAAGAATAAATTTGATCTCTTGAATTAACTATAAGATGATCAGGATTGATATTTTTTTTCATCAGACGGCTTGGAAATGCATGATAAGAATGAACATAACCAATGACTTTTGTTTTTTTGTATAAAGATTTTACATTTTTAATCAAATTATTTTGAAAGGGTTGAGACTCATAAGGAAAAAAAATTTTACTATCTTTAATAATTTTTTTTTTTAATATGTTTTCAAAAATTTTTTCTAATTTTTTAGATGTGAAATGATTATTTGTTAGCTTATATATATTTTTTTTTTCAAAAAGAATATTGGTAAAAAAAAATATGCAATTTTTAATCTTATAAATAAAATTAGTTTTTTTTTTAACAATACTTATAACATTATTATTATAAAATACTTTTTTTCCTGAAAAAATTACTATCCATAATATAGATCTATCTTTACTTGAATAATTAAAATATTTATCAAAATATAATTTTTTTCTAATACTGGTATCATTTCCAAAAGTAATAACTATATTCTTAAAATTCTTTAAATTTGTTATATCTCCCTTAACTTCGTAATCATTAGCAAGTACAATTGCAAAAATTTCTTTTAAAAAGGCCAATATAAATTTGAATATATTTTTATTATTTATCCAAAGTTTCATATGATAAAAACCTATACTGTAAGAGGAGGGGCAAAGAAATGATGCAACCGAAAAATTTTTATTATTATATTGAAATACTTTTTTTAATATTTTTATTTGAAGTTTAGAAATTTGTTTCATTTATTAAATCTTAAAAATTAATTATTTTAATTATTTTATATTATCAATTAGTTCATTCGGTCAAAGTTTTCTTAAGAGCAAATTCAACTTTTTTGATATCATCTGGTTCATCTACGGCAAGTGTACCTGGGCTTGTTTTTACAAAACGAATTGTCTTACCCCATTCTAGAAAACGTAAAATTTCAATATCTTCAGATTTTTCTAAAACACTCTTTCTACCATAATCACCATACGTCAATAGTTCTTTTCGATTGAATGCGTATATGCAGACTTGCTTATAATATACTTTTGATTTATTTTTTTCATCTTTAAATCCTGGTATTGCTAAACGTGAAATATAGATTAATCGCTTGTCTTCTGTAAATATTACTTTGGGTATATTGATGCTTTTTGGATCTTCATTTTTTTCAATAATTGAATAACCATTAATAACTTCACTAGGATATTTTTTTTTAGCATCGATAATTTTTTGTATATCTAAAGGATTAACTAAAGGTTCATCTCCTTGAACATTTATATAAATATCTGATTCAATTTTTCTAGCAACCTCAGCTAATCGATCGGTGCCAGTAGGACAATTCTCAGATGTCAATATTGCATTAAAACCTAATTTAGTTACTGTTTTAAGAATTTCATCATTTTCAGTCGCAATATAAACATTTTCTTGACCCACTACTTTGGCACTTAATTCAGCAACCCATTGAATCATAGGTTTTCCAAGTAATTTTTTTAAAGGTTTACCTGGAAATCTGGTAGATTTATACCTAGCTGGAATAACTATAATAGTTTTCAAAAGTTTAGTCCAAAAATTGATTTTTTAGGAATTTCATAAAGTGTTGGGGTGATAGATTGAAGAGTTACTGCATTAGTGTATTCTTTATAAGTTGTTATAATATGATCCATTTCTTTGCGACGTGAGTCTTCAGCATTATAACCATCAAAACCTGCAAGAATAATCTTATTAGCTTCACCACTGTTAGCAACAGCAAGTGCGTAAGCGAAAACCAATGATATAGGTAGCTCACAGTAATTTTTATGAAATTTGAAACCTTTTTTACTAATTTGTACTCCAAAATCTAATATTTCTTTTTTCTTTAAATCTTTTGTCATTGCCTCAGGAAGCATTGAAAATGGCATAATTAATGGTTGTGATAGTTTCATATGTTCTTTAGAGTCAGATAATAAGCGCACAGGATGACAAGCGATACGAGCATTAATTAAATTTTGATTTATATTAGATTGAGTATTCAACGCCATTACATAGGGTTTAGCTTCTTCAATATATTTTTCAATTGCAGATCTATATTTTTTAACACCAGGACCTGAACCAAGAATTAATACATCTTTATCTTTCAATAAGGTGATAGGGTTCCATTTTCCTTTTGGTTTATCAGAATAAAAATGTCGTGCTGTCTCCAAAGTTTCTGTGTTAAATTTTTTTCCTCCATCAATCTTTAAAAAATCTATAACTGCCACAATATCTTCCTCGCAATAACGTTTATCTTGCAACATATGCTGAATATAACTTGGATGAATACCATATTGTCCAGCAAGATAATAAAAAGTGTTTATTCCCCAACCGTAACTATTTTTCATAGGCTGAAAATATTTACTAATGAGTTCTAGTAATTTAATAAAATTACCTTGATTTTTTCTGTATTTAGCAAGAGCTAATATTACATATTCAGTTTGGGCATTACCCGGCCCTCTTCCCATGCCTGTGACTGTGCTATCAACCCAAGTAATGTTACTTTTAACAGCTTCTATAGTATTGTTTACAGCTTGACCAATATTGTCATGGGTATGAATACCTATTTCTTTTTTCCAAGTCTTTTGAAAAGCACCGATTATTTCTTTCATTTGATTTGAATTCAAACTACCCATTGAATCAGCAAAGTATAAAACGTCAATTGGATAACTATTTGCAGCTTTGGCAAGTTCTGTAATTTTTTCTAATGATTGATTAGCTACTTGCATTAAATTAAAGCCAACTAAATAACCTTTTTGTTTTAACCATTTAGATGCAGGCAAACAATCTTTAAATTCATGAACATGGCATGCAATTCGAACTAAAGAAATTGGCGAGTCAGCTTTTGGGCTAAAGAGACTTTCTAAACATGAAGATTGATTTTTCAAATCAGAAATTTCTGAACCATTAATCATCACTCCAATTTTATTAATTAAGCCAGATGGAATAGTAAGATTTTTTAAAAAAGAATCACTACTATAAGCCAAACCTCCTTTAAAACCCTCATTTTTTAATGATCTAAATCCAATTTCTACGAAATCAATTTGTAAAGACTCCATTGCTTGCAAGTAGTCTTCAATAAGATCTTTTTCAAAATCCCAATTATTATAGTATCCACCATCACGAAGTGTACAATCTAATAATTTAATACTCATATAGAAGTTAAGTATAAATTTTTTTATAAGTTGTTCAACTAATCTCTAAATATCTTTAGAATGTTTTTAAGAATTTTTATTTATTTTCTCTTTTTTTTATCCAATATCAAAAGCAAAATGCAGTTGGATAAAGTTTATAAGTAAGCTAATACTCAATATCTTTAATACAGTTATTAATAATTCTATTTATTTCCTCTGAATTCAGAAAGTCAAAATTTGTTTTACTATTATACGAAAAATCATTTTTAACTTTTTTGGATTTTTTTTTGATCTTTAAATATTTATTTATATTTAACCTATATTTATCTGAATTGGGCACAATTACATAATGTTTCTTAAATTCAACTGTATTAAATGAATCATTTAATGAAATCATTTCTTCATGTTTTTTCTCTCCAGCTCTTAATCCAATATGTTTCACTTTCATTCTTGGTGCGATTGCTTTAATTAAGTCTTTTAAAGAATAAGATTTTAATTTTGGTATAAATATTTCTCCCCCTAACATATCTTGAATTGCAAAAATAACAAAATCTACACCCTCTTGTAGTGTTATATTGAACCTTGTCATACTTGAGTCGGTTACTGTAATA
>Ga0181564_10002672_pt1 | contig 15461 bp, 14 predicted proteins | sample 011ome_24_FD_134512 | JGI IMG/M metagenome (GOLD analysis project Ga0181564, IMG submission 134512) | Coastal salt marsh microbial communities from the Groves Creek Marsh, Skidaway Island, Georgia - 011513CT metaG (megahit assembly) | ecosystem: Environmental > Aquatic > Marine > Intertidal...
CAATCCTTAAAGAAGTCTCAGTAGGTACTATTAACCAACTGTTCTATAACACACAACTCTACACTTGGGAACAGTATAAAGCATGTAATACAAAGACATGGGACTCTAAAGCCTACGTGATGAATGTAACCCCAGAAGCAATCCTCGGATAATCACTCCCAGGAACACTTCAGGGAACACTCCCTAGGTGCACTCCCCGAAGCACTCCCAGGAACACTCCCCGCAATACCTATATATAGAATATAACTAATCTAATATAATATGCACAAGATGGAAAACAACAAACCAGAAGTACGCGAGGTAATCGACCAACTGTTGGAAACCAAGATGAAGGATCCCCATAACAAGACTAAGATCCAGAAACTACAACAGTTATTGGACAAATTAACCAATAGGGTTATATAGCGTAGGGGTTATATAACTAAGGGGATCCCCATTCCCTATCCGTTTGGGGTCCTCCAATCCACCGATTCGAACCCGATTTTGGGAGACCCCAAGTTGGGAGCCGAAGGGGACATGGGATCCCCATTCCAACCAACCCTCCTATCCGGCCCGAATTTAGGGGACCCGGCCCAAAAGTGATCCCCTGACTATGGGCCCATCCAGGATCTCAGAGAGACTGGGGGTTAGTGCCCCGAATTTGGGAGTCTCAGGGGTTTAAGGGTCAGGGGGCCATGGCCTTCACATCACTTCTAGTACACTAACTAATAATAAGCACTATATAAAAAACACTTTCATAGAAGTGCACCAATTATCACGGTCCGGATTTGATGCCACTCCAAGCCAATCGAGCCCCCGAACAATTGTAGTGTTGCCCCCTACCCAAAATTATCCCGGGAAAAGTCAACCCCCGACCAAATATTACCCCGGGAAAACAAGACTACCCCGAACGGTGAGTCGCGCTCGACGCGCTCATCTATACTATAAGAACTGGAGAGACTCAAATCGATGGGATGGTACCCATAAGAGACCCTGGGGTACTGGTAGTTGTGTGAGTCCTCACTACCCAAAAAAAAGTTTAGAGAATGTGAAACAAAAGGGGCCCCTTGTAATATAACTAAAGTTCTTGGTTCCAAGGGTAAAGTAGAGAGACAGGGAAATGTGGGATTTCACTCAGCTACTTGGTCTGGGGGCCCAATCCAGGATTCTAAGCACTCACTAGTAGAAAATCTCCAACCCGAAAAAAAGAGAGTAGTCCCAGTTCGTGGGTGTGGGGCCGTCTCAATGGATCTTTAAGATCTAATAGTAAATAATAGAACTAATAGAGTATAAGAACTGGGATATTGGCATTAGATATTACTATAAAGACTAATAGAACTTATAGAACTCACAGTAGATCTGAGAACTCGAAAAAAGGGGGTCAGTGCAATGTGTAGTCGGTTGGGGGTCGGCTCTAGGGACTGCGGGATGGCGCCCCATTATCGGTACTACGATACTACGTTATTAATAGTATTTGGGTGGTGGCCCCTAATAATTGTGATAGTGTGAGAAAAATTAAAAAAATGATTTTTTTGTTTTTTTAAATGTGAATTCCAAAATTTCCCACGCCATTTAGAGATCTTTAAGTATCTAAATAGGGTGTTGTGGATTAATTAGAGTTTAAAAATATCAGTAGAATAAAAATTTCCAAATTTCCCTCTAAGCCTTTAAGATTATCCTTCTACTACTGAAACAAATCAAAGAACTCTAATATAATACTAAAGAAAAATAAAAACATGGCTAAAAAGACAAACTTCATGGACAAGTCCGTGGCAGAAAGCAAATGGAAGACTAAAACTGTAGATGGTAAACGTCTGATGATTTGTATGAATTCAAATCTTGAAGATTCTAAATGGAGTGATTTTGCCCCAGAAGACGGTGTTTGCGAGAACTGGTCAGAAGTCGGACATAAAACAACAGCTGCACTCTGTTGGGAATGTACTTCTAGATCGGTTAATAATATAAAGGCCTAAGAGTATTGCGCACATAATATATTATTAACGTATTCAATTATTATAATATTTAAAAACTAAATACTCACTAGGATTTTATAGATATATAATTAAAGAACGAATACGTTAACAACGAATTACTTCAAATAGCCCTACCCAATCGGCTATTAAATATTATTTAGAATTTGTGCAAATTAAAAGGCTGGATTTTCCGGCCTTTTTTATGTATTATTATCAGGATAAATAAACAGAATAGATTGGAAACAAAATGTGATTTCCTTATAAAACTATTATAAATTTATATACATTAAATATGTCTAAAAAAACTAAAACACCATTCATCGATCAATTTGGAGAAGACCTAACACAGATGGCGATCGATGGGAAACTTGATCCGATTATTGGTAGAGAGGAAGAGGTTCATAGAATCTGTCAAATTCTTTCTAGACGTAAGAAAAATAACCCAATAATTTTAGGAGACCCAGGAGTTGGTAAAACGGCGCTTGTAGAGGCAATTGCTCAAAGAATCGTAAACAAAGAAGTCGCGATGACTCTTACTAATAAAAAAATAGTATCATTAAATATTTCAAATATTGTTGCCGGTACTAAATATAGAGGAGAATTCGAAGAGAGAATGAAAAACATAGTCGACGAACTTAAAGAAAATAGAGATATTATCGTGTTTGTTGATGAGATTCACACTATAGTCGGAGCAGGAGGAGTTAGTGGTTCATTAGACGCTTCTAATATTCTTAAACCGGCTCTTGCACGTGGACAGGTACAATGTATCGGTGCAACGACACTTGATGAATACAGAGAAAATATCGAAACAGATGGTGCATTAACCCGTCGCTTCCAAGAAATCTTTATTGATCCGCCGTCAATCGAAGATGCTATTGATATTATTAAAAGAATCAAGGGTAATTATGAGGAGTATCACGCAGTTTCATACACTGAAGAGGCTATTGAAGCATGCGTTAAATTATCAGACAGATATATTACTTCTCGAGAATTACCAGATAAAGCAATTGATTTATTAGACGAGGCCGGAGCTAAGGTTCATTTAAAAGAGGTTAAAATGCCTAATTATATTATTGAACTAGAGGAAGAGGCTTCTAAATTAAAGCAAGAAAAATTAAACGCAGTTGAGGATCAAGATTACGAAAAAGCTGCTAAAACCAGAGATTTAGAATTGGCTAAAAGAAATGAGATCGATGAAAAAACTGTCGAATGGGAACTATCACTGAGAGAGAATAAAAAGAAAGTTACATACGAAGATATTGCGGCTACAATTTCTCAATCAACTGGAATTCCAATTAGCAGAATGACAGATTCTGAAAATGCAATAGTATCATCGATGTCTAAGGCTCTTAAGAAGATGATTATTGGACAGGACGATGCGGTCGATGCTTTATGTAAGGTTATTAAAAGAAGTAGAACTGGAGTAAGTTCTTCTAAAAAACCAATCGGATCTTTCATGTTTATTGGACCAACTGGTGTGGGTAAAACTGAAACAGTTAAAAGTTTAGCTAATTACTATTTTGGATCTGAAGATTCTATAATTAGAATTGATATGTCAGAATACCAAGAAAAATTTAATGTCTCTAAATTAATTGGATCTCCTCCAGGATATGTAGGTTATGAAAGTGGTGGTCAATTAACAGAGCAAGTTCGTCGTAAACCATATTCAGTAGTATTATTTGACGAAGTTGAAAAGGCTCACCCAGATACTTTCAACACATTACTACAAGTTTTAGATGAGGGTAGATTAACAGATTCTCTTGGTAGAACAGTTGACTTTACTAACACTATTATCATTATGACTTCAAACGTCGGTGCTAAAAGAGTTGCTGAATTTGGAGACGGTATTGGGTTCTCTAGTTCATCTTCAATTGCAACTAAAAAGATGCAAGTAGAGACTGTGATTAGAAAGGAATTAAAAAATAAATTTGCACCAGAGTTTTTAAATAGACTTGATGATATCGTTTTATTCGATGGTTTAAAACAAGATCACGTACTTGAAATAGTAGATATTGAGATTAATAATCTAAAGGATAGAATGCTAGAACAAGGATATACTATCAATATCTTAAAAAGCGCTAAGGTGTTTTTAGCAGAAAAAGGATACGATCCAGCGTATGGCGCTAGACCATTAAAAAGAGCGATACAAAACTACGTAGAAGACTTATTAGCTGACGGAATTATTGAAGGTAATATGATAGTTGGTGGAACGTATACCGTGTCTCATAAAAAAGGCGAAGATAAACTTTTTATCAAATCGTAATATAATAATAAAGTAATAAGTTAATATAATAATATGAACGCTAATTCTGTTTTTAAAAATATAATAGAAGATATTCTAGAAATTGGTACCACATCTCAACCAAGAGATATGAGAGTTAATGAACTTTCAATAGACACTAGAGAGTTTAACCCGACCCAAACTATCGCTAATTTTGAAAATAGAAAATTTAATTGGAAATATTTTGCTGGAGAACTTGCATGGTATTTAAATAGAGACAGAGACGTAGATTACATTGGTAATTTCTCAGGATTTTGGGCTCATTTAACTAACCCGAATTCAAATGAAATTAATTCCAATTATGGTTCGTTATTATTTGGTGACCAACTAAAATGGGTAGTTGATTCTTTAAAAGCGGATAAGAACACTAGACAGGCAATTGCATTTTTAAATCAGCCTAAATTTCAATTTGAGGGCAACAAAGATTTTGTATGTACAATGTACATGAACTTTTTTATTAGAAATAATAAATTAAATATGAAAGTTCAAATGCGATCAAACGACGTATTTTATGGATTAACATTTGATGCTCCATTCTTTGGGCTTATTCACCAACACATGAGACTTTGGTTATTAGAAGAATATCCTGATTTAGAATTAGGAACATATTACCACTGTGCAGATAATATCCATTACTATGAAAGACATTTTGAGTTGGCTGATAAAATTAAAAAAGAAAAGAATTCAAGCACTTATGCTATGAATTTAAATAAACCTCTTTTTTATATTGATGAAAATGGAAAATCGCAGTTAACAATTCATGGTTCTAATTTTATCGAAGATGTTAATTCTGCTATAGGTACCGATCAGTTTACCCAAAATTATTATTATAATATCATATCAAAATATCTTAATACTAACATAGTAAAATAATGAAAAGCGACACAACACCCCGATTTAAACTAGACTATAATAGTCCAGATAATGTTAAAGATTCTTTATCCTTCCACGAAAGAATAATTGAGTTTATATCACTAAATATAAATGAAGAAATAGATTCAGAAATTCTGTGCTACTTTGTAGATGATGAGGGTTTAGATATGGTCGCTGAATTACCTAGAAATGCGTATACACAAGCACTAAATAAAAGTTTAGAGTTTTTCACTGAGCAAGAAAATTACGAAAAATGTAAAATCGTTAAAGAAATAATTGAAAAAATATAATATGAACTACGGAAAAGAATTCGAAAAGTATGCAATGAGCGACCATGGAGTTAGCTCACTAAATATGCATTATGCAAAAAAACAACTAGAGAACTCAATGACTCCATATATTTTAGAGGAGAGAGAATTGAGAGCTACTCAAATGGATATTTTTAGTAGGTTAATGATGGATAGATTATTGTGGGTTGCAGGACCTGTAAACGATAATATGTCAACTGTAGTACAGGCTCAATTAATGTTCTTAGATTCAGTAGACAATAGAGACATTACAATGCATATTGATTCCCCGGGAGGTAGCGTTAAATCTGGACTGTCAATGGTTGACGTTATGGAATACATAAAATCAGATATTAGAACGGTAAACACTGGGATGGCTGCTTCAATGGGTTCAGTATTATTAGGTGCTGGAACTAAAGGTAAACGTAGTTCACTAAGACACTCAACTACAATGCTACACCAAAGTAGTGGAGGATTCTCTGGAAATATTCAAGATGCAGAGATTGATTGGAAAAACTGGCAAGATGTAAATAAAGAACTATTTGTTCTCCTAGGAGAATATTGCGGTAAAAAACCGGAAAGAGTAATGAAAGATGCTACTAGAGATTTTTGGTTAAATGCAGAAGAAGCGAAGAAATACGGCATAATCGACGAAGTAATAGGCGGCAAAAGATAATATATTAATATAGGATTATGAAAGTATATTTTTACATTAAACAAGAAGAACTAGAGTATCTTAATAACATAATAAAAGATTATAATAATCTAGAGGAGCCTTTAGAGATTTCATTTAATCCTATGATTGGAGCATGTATGGTTTCTCTATCAATTGATGACTTTATAGGACTCAGCGATAGAGATGTATTTAATACTCTTATATCATTATAATATAATAATATGACACGTAGAGAAAAACAAAGAGAACTTTTTATTGAACTGATTAATTATCAGTTAAAGGAACATGGGGTAACATATGAAGATGTTATCCATATGCCAGCATGGTACATGGAGTTTAAAACAACAGTAGAAAAAGAAAAAGAATTTATTGAATACTGTGTCGAGAGAATATCTAAAGTTCTTAAGATTAGCGAGAAAGATGCTAGGAGAGAAACTAATTGGTTCATACTTCAATGGGGACTAACAACTTCAACTGAGCCCGCCAAAGAAGATTTCAAAAAGAAAGACAAGCTTAGAGGTAAAGACTCTAATATCTAAAAATATTAATATATTCTATAGTAAATTTAACAATAACATGAGAAGTTATTGATAAATAGTTAGTATGAATATATTTGATAAAGATTGGATAAAACTAAAGCCGATAGATAAAGAGCTTAAATGTTACATGCTTAAAAATTATATCGCAAAGATTGATGCGTTAATAGAAAGCGGTATGCTCTATAGTGCGATGCTGGTTGTAGAGACTGAATTACATAATTTATACAATCTAAAATATGATAGAGATATTTTAGAGCTAAATGATAGAACAATCATAGGCATAAATATAGATTTAATGGAATTAGATTATGAATATCCGAACCCAACTGAAGAAGATAACATAATTTATGAAATATGCGATACTGCTATAGAGTATCTAGAAAAGATATACAGAAAAATAAGAGATTTCTGGAGAGGATTAGAAACTAAATGTATCATATCAGAAATCCCAGACGTAAAGCCAACTAAATCACAAGGATATATCATGTGCGTCCTTAAAGATTCTGAAGAAATTCAAGTATACCATTATATAGAGCCGGTTAATTTTAAAATGAATTGGAACGATTTTAAAATTGATCTATCTACAAGTATACCGAACACAACTTCCGATATAACAAAATTTATTCTAGATTCAGAAAAAGAATCAGACTTAAATAGGTTTTTTAGGTTCGATTCTAAAGTAACTGGTTATTCTAAAGAAGAGACGATGTTTCCATTAATGAAATACATGCTCTTCAATAGAATTAAACACGGTATATAAGAATATATAGAATATAAAAATACATTCACTAAAATGCCGTACGTAGTAAAGGAAGATATAATAGCTTTTGTCGAAGAAACAAAAAATATTTCACAAGGAAGCTCTGGAATTTATGATATAATTCTATATAGAGACTTCATAGGTAGCGAGCTAAACGCTCAAAAAGTATCAGTAATATCTGTCGCTATATTAAATAGAAATGGAGAGAAAGTACTTATGTATAATAATCCAATAGTTCCTGGAGTATCTGACTCTTTAATGATAGGATCTGCAACGAACAATGAGGCTGGTAAAATATCATTTGAGATAACTGGGATTCAATCAAGAGCATTAGATCCTGGAGATTTAAATGTACAAATAACCTTGATATATTCTGATTTTTATCCAAATGCAAAGACGTATATCTTACCTGTATTTAAAATAGGACAAACTATTGAGGTTGTAGATCCATATAACCCAGGAGATGGAACTGGAGGAGGAACTGGCGGCGATGGAACTGGCGGCGATGGAACTGGCGGATCAAATGCTGGATTATTTTTAGGAAGCCCACAGTACGTATTGGAGCATGTTGATTTAGATTTACCTAGTTCTTATGGTAAAATGTCAACTAACGCAAATAACCCGTCACTTGTAACTGAAATCATATTTAGAAATTTAGATTCTAATATGATTAGACCTGTTTCTCTAGAAAACTTCTTAGTAAATAGAATGGGTGCTGATAAAATACAAGGAGTTATTACACTTTATAATATGGATGATCCTAGCTTCTACGCTATCTATAAAATATTAGAATGGTCAAGAGTTGATATAACTGCTGGAAATAATGACACCGATAACTCAGACGGTATTAAAATAAAGGTAGCTCTTGAATCAGTTTCTAACGGGCCAGGTGTAGAAGAAACCGTATGGCGAATCGGCGATAATATAACTTTCCAAATAGACACACATGGAATAACTGCAAGCAGCTTAAAACCTTCAGGTATTTTAACGTATGTTGATAAAAATCTACAAGTACAGCACGCAACAGACGGTAATAATTCTCCAACTGGAGTTACAATAACATATTCTCCATATTACGATTCATACGTAATGGTTGAAGTTAATGGAATAAGCGTTGAGGTTGGAGATAGTACTTCTGAATCTTCTGTTTATTTCTCTTCAAATAATGGAGCAACCGCAGTTGAAATCGAAGCTATACGCGCGGGCGATCAATTAATATGGAATTCTGAAGTCGCTGGATTTGAATTAGAAGAAGGAGACGATATTAATTTAATATATGAGGCCGACGTTGACGAAATTCGTTAAATTTTTAAAAATTTAATTTTTTTAATTTTTCAAAAATTAATAATATATTACGTTGAAAAACGCAATATTTACAATATTCAATTTAATATATATACTAATTAAAGGCAATAACGCCTTTAATGCTGTTCGCAATAACGCGACCAGGCCAAAATAAATTATATAAATAATATGGCACAAATTCGTTCAAAACAAATTAAAGATTTCTTATCTACAGTAAATTGGGCTGAAGTAACAAATTCTGAAATTGCAAACGCATCAGACGTAAAGTCTTATGTTGACAGCGAAGTATCTACAGTAAATGCTGATAACACTGCTGAAATCGAAAGATTAGACAGTGAATTATCTGCTGAAATCTCTGCTACTAACTCAGACGTTATTAGATTAGAGGAAGCTGATGCTACTTTACAAGGAAACATTGATACTGAAACTGCAAGAATCGATGCAATCTTAGATGCTGTAGACGCTAATCCAGATTCATTTAAGGATGTAGTAGATTTAATTAACAGTGTTGATTTAGAAAATGATAACGCTTTAGCTGCAGTTATCACTAACTTAAACGCTGAAATCGCGTCTACTAACTCAGATGTTACTAGATTAGAGGGAGCTGATGCTACTTTACAGTCTAACATCGACGCTGAAGCTGCAACTAGATTAGCTAACGATAACACGTTACAGTCTAACATCGATGCTGAAGCTGCAACTAGATTAGCTAACGATAACACGTTACAGTCTAACATCACAGCTGAAGAAACTAGAGCATTAGCTGCTGAAGCTGCTTTAGATACTAAATTCGAAGGTGAAGTATCTAGATTAGACGCTGAATTATCTGCTGAAATCTCTGCTACTGATTCTGATGTTGCTTCTATCGACGCTAGATTAGGAGCTGTATCTGGAGACTTAGTTGATTCTGTTGATTCTTTAGAAGTTGCTTTATCTGCTGAAATCGTTGCTACTAACTCAGACGTTACTAGATTAGAAGGTGAATTATCTGCTGAAATCTCTGCTACTGATTCTGACGTTGTTGCACTAAAGGGTGATATCTCTGATGAAACTACTAGAGCTACTGCTGCTGAAGGTTCTTTAGCTACTTCTATTGCTGATGAAGAAACTGCAAGAATCGCTGCTGATGGTGTTTTACAAGGAAACATTGACACTGAAACTGCAAGAATCGATGCAATCTTAGATGCTGTAGACGCTAATCCAGATTCATTTAAGGATGTTGTTTCTATTATCAACGCTGTTGATTTAGAAAATGATAACGCTTTAGCTGCGGTTATTACTAGCTTAAATGCTGAAATCTCTGCTACTAACTCTGATTTCGTAAGAGTTGAAGCTAACTTATCTGCTGAAATCTCTGCTACTGATTCTGATGTTGCTTCTATCGACGCTAGATTAGGTGAAGTATCTGGAGACTTAGTTGATTCTGTTGATTCTTTAGAATTAGCTTTATCTGCTGAAATCGTTGCTACTAACTCTGATGTTACTAGAATTGATGGTGCTCTTTCTACTGAAGTTGTAGATAGAAACGCTGCAATCTTAGTTGAAACTAACAGAGCATTAGCTGCTGAAGGTGTATTAGAAGCTGCTATTGACGCTGAAGAAGCTAGAGCATTAGCTGCTGAAGGAGTTCTTCAAGGTAACATCGATACTTTAGAGGCTGCACACGACGCTAGATTAGACGTATTAGAATCTACAATCATCGAAGATAATGAGATGGCTGTTGAAACTTTCGTTGGTAATGATTTTGCATACAAATTAGCAAACCCAGTACAAGACGATAACGTTGCTTTAGTTGAGGCGTATGTAAACGGACACAGAGTTTCTGTTGCTACTGTTGCTGGAGTAGATGTAGTAATTGCTGATCCTAACTACTTAATTGATGGTGATGATACAGTTGTATTTGTATACCAATTCTAATAATTAGATTTAGTAATTAACAAGTAATTAAGGGTCTCTTCGGAGACCCTTTTTTTATGTGAATATATAAAAAAACAAAATAAATCACGTATGAGAATTGGAATAACCCTTGGTTTAACTAAAGAATATGAATCACTGTGGATTAATGGTATAAAATTAAATGCAATATACTTAGCAAACACACTAAAACAGATAGATGGTACTGAGGTTTTTTTATTAGATACTGGTAATAAAGTTTCTGATTTAACAAAGGTAACTTGGAACACTGATATATTTCCAATATACAAGTTTGAAGATAATTTTAAAAATATCGATTTATTAATTACTCTTGGGACATCACTTCCAGAAAAATGGTCTAAAGCACTTAGGCTTGTTAACCCAAACATTAAAATCGTAAAATATCAATGTGGTAATAACTACGTTGTTGATATGGAAAGAGTTTTATTTGGAGATCCAACAGAATCTGGAGTTCCTGCATGGGATTTAGGTCACGATGAGACTTGGTTAATACCACAACAAGAATATCAAAACTTAGAATATTTTAAATCAATATATCGACAAGACGACTCAAAGGTAAAGGTAGTTCCATTTATATGGGATCCTATGTTTATTGATAGTAATAATAAATTATTAAAAAAATTGGGTAAGAAGATACCTAAATACATACCAAGACCGAGATCTGAAAAGAAGATTTCAGTTATGGAGCCTAATTTAAATGTTGTTAAGTATGCGTTAATTCCAATTTTAATTGCAGAAGAGGTTTACAGAAAAAATGGTGACAACGCATTTAAACAAATTTGGATATCAAGCGGTAGTAAATTACTACACAATAATTATTTTAAAGGAATGCTAAAATACTTAGATATGGTTAAAGCAAAAAATCCATTAATAAAATTTATTCCTAGATACCCAGTTACGACAATGCTGGCTGAAGAAACAGATATAGTACTATCACATCAATGGGCAAATCCATTAAATTATTCATATCTAGATGCAATTCACTTTGGATACCCCGTAGTCCACAACGCTGATATGATTAAAGACGCTGGATATTATTATAAAGATTTTAATATATCCGATGGTGTAAAAAAATTAGAATATGCTTTAAATAAACATGATGAAAATATTGAAGAGTATTCTAATAAAAATAGAAAGGTTTTAAATAGGTATTTGTCAACAAACCCAGAATTAGTAGATACATATAGAAAGTTAATTGAAAATCTGTTTGAACCAGGGAAACATAAACTATCTTATAAATATAATCAAAAAACAAATTTATATAAATAATGAGCCAGGAAATTAATAACGTTTTAAACGAAGTTGAAAAAGTAAAAATATCAGTTGTGATGCAGGTTAATTTAACTGATTATTCTGGGTCTAGGTCAGATGCTGTTAATAAATTTAGAAGAGCGGTTAAAAGCTATCAAAATCAAATTTATAAAAATTGTGAGTTAATAATCGTTTCTGACGGGTGTAACAGGTCTCATCAAATATACAATAGAGAATTTAAAGAAGATTCTTCAATTAAATTTATATTTTTAGATAAAAACGGGGCTCCATTAATGTATGAAGAAACTGATAAAGGAAAATACTATAGAGGATTTCCTAGAAGAGCTGGTGTTGGTATATCAACAGGATCATTAATAACATATATGGATTCGGATGATTACTTACTACCTGAATTTACAATGACTTTAATGTTAATTTATAACGCAGCACCTGATAAAGATTGGTATATTAATACATCTTGGTACGATAGTAGCGACCATACATGGGAAGACAGTAATGTATTACATGCTTCAGATCATTCAAAATCGATAGAGATTGAAGGCATTGGTGGTAAATGGACACCGACTCAATTAAAGCCGGGTTCAATAGTACTGACACCATGGTTGTTTATGCATAAGTCAACATGTTTGACTAAATGGAGAGACACTATAGGTTTTAGTGAAGACACTGATTTTAATAAAAGATTGGGATCAGAATATCCAAATGGATATCCATTTGAAAGACCTATTTATGTTAGGTGTCATTACAATAATCATTGGGATTATTAATTACCTAGAAACTTATTAAAAATTTTAGCACATTCGGCGAGGTACTCGTTTTTTCGAGTATCGTCGTTTAGTGAATACCAAGAGTAAGCCATAGATGTTTCATATTTATGAATTGACTTTTTTAATTCTTCAGTTTTATTTATAATATTATTAATTTCAGAATCTTCTAATTCGGTTACTTCGACATCTAAATCCAAGCATACTTTAAGTAATAGCCCCCAGTCGTAATCATCATTAGCCTTAGTTAATAATTCATAAGATGTTTTCATAACATTAGAATACTCATCTTGATTGTATTTGTCTGGATGGCATCTAACAGCAGCCTTTCTAAATAATTTTTTAAATTTTGAATCATTATGATTTATTGATTCTATTTCTTCTGGTACCTTTGGTTTTTCTTCGGTTGAAAGAGCACTAAGAGCATTTGGATCTTTTGAATTCATAGCGTCTCTAAACTCTCCCTCAGCAACGCTAGAAATCTGTTTAATATCATCTAGAGTTTCTAAATGGTATATATAATCTCTAATAATCTTTTTACTCTTTAAATCCATATAGTTATTTATTCTAATTATATTACGATATTAATCCCCCTGGTGAAATCTACCCTATATAAATTTAATATATAATATTGAATAAGGTTAAATAAATAGCCTTTCTGACAAAAAAAACAAAAAAATCTATGTCACAAATTAGAATCAAACAGATTGAGGGCTTACAGATTAAGCTCGATCAGATTGATGCTAGGTTAGAATCAGGATCTTTAAAGTCAACTTACACTCAAGTAGGTCATGGCTTTACACCAGGAAAGGCAATTGCTTTTCTTAATGGATCTTGGGTTTTAGCTGATGCTGCTGTATCGGATAAGTTGGGTAGACTTGTCGTTGAAAGCGTTGACGGAGATACTTTTGTTGCTGTACAAATCGGTAATATTGAAGTTGCAAATTGGGGATTGACTCCAGGCAAATTCTATATTGTTAACGAGGATGGCGATGGGAGTTTATCTGAATTCGTTTCAATAGACGATCCAAACTTTACTTACAGCAACCCAGTAATCCAAGCACTTTCTGAAAACACTGCACAAGTATTACCATGGAGACCTAGTCTAGGGGCAACGCCACTAGCACAGGGTATCGAATATACTCAAGCAGATTTAATACCAAATGAAGCTTTAGGAGAAGGATCTCCAACGGGTATAACTTTGGATTATAACCCATTCTCAGACTCAACAGTACAGGTATACATTAATGGTGTTGCCGTAACTGAGTCATATGGCGATAAAACTGGAGATGTTTATTTCTCAGCGGATGGAGGAGTTACTCCTAAATCTGTTGTTGATTTAGAAGCTGGTGATGAACTATACTGGAACTCTAACGTTGCAGGATATGGTATCGGATCGGGAGATCTTATCGATCTAGTATATGAAAAGAATTCATTAGATTAAAAATAAAAACTAAAAATAAAAACTAAAAACTATGGCAATTACACCGTATATTTCTACCTCTGGACCTCAAGGTGATTCTGGAAGTCAAGGTTTTCAAGGTGAAGCCGGTCCTCAGGGACTAGTCGGTTCACAAGGATTCCAAGGCGATCAAGGAGAACAAGGGTTTCAAGGTGAAAAAGGCGATCAAGGCGATCAAGGTATCCAGGGAGAGCAAGGCATCCAAGGTGATCAAGGTTTCCAAGGAGAGCAAGGTATCCAAGGAGAGCAGGGTCTGAAAGGAGATCAAGGTTTCCAAGGAGAACAAGGCATCCAGGGAGAGCAAGGTATCCAAGGAGAGCAAGGCTTCCAAGGAGAGCAAGGTATTCAAGGAGAGCAAGGAATCCAAGGAGAACAAGGTATCCAAGGAGAACAAGGTATCCAAGGAGATCAAGGTTTCCAGGGAGAGCAAGGAATTCAAGGAGAACAGGGTATTCAAGGAGACCAAGGAATCCAAGGAGAGCAAGGTCTTAAAGGAGATCAAGGCTTCCAAGGAGAACAAGGAATCCAAGGAGAACAAGGAATCCAAGGAGAACAAGGAATCCAAGGAGATCAAGGTTTCCAAGGAGAACAAGGAATCCAAGGAGAACAAGGAATCCAAGGTATTCAAGGAGAACAAGGAATCCAAGGAGAACAGGGTCTTAAAGGAGATCAAGGAGAACAAGGAATCCAAGGAGAACAAGGTCTTAAAGGAGATCAAGGAGATCAAGGAATCCAAGGAGAGCAAGGTCTTAAAGGAGATCAAGGCTTCCAAGGAGAACAAGGAATCCAAGGAGAACAAGGAATCCAAGGAGAACAGGGTCTTAAAGGAGATCAAGGAGAGCAAGGAATCCAAGGAGAGCAGGGTCTTAAAGGAGATCAAGGAGAACAAGGAATCCAAGGCGAGCAGGGTCTTAAAGGAGATCAAGGCTTCCAAGGAGAACAAGGAATCCAAGGAGAACAAGGAATCCAAGGAGATCAAGGTTTCCAAGGAGAACAAGGAATCCAAGGAGAGCAAGGAATCCAAGGAGAACAGGGTCTAAAAGGAGATCAAGGTTTCCAAGGTGATCAAGGTTTCCAAGGAGACAAAGGTGATCAAGGAGAACAAGGTATTCAAGGAGATCAAGGTTTCCAAGGAGAAAAAGGAGATCAAGGAGAGCAAGGAATCCAAGGAGAACAGGGTCTAAAAGGTGATCAAGGTTTCCAAGGTGATCAAGGTTTCCAAGGAGACAAAGGCGATCAAGGTCTTAAAGGAGATCAAGGAGACAAAGGTGATCAAGGAGAGCAGGGTCTTAAAGGAGATCAAGGTTTCCAAGGTGATCAAGGTTTCCAAGGAGACAAAGGTGATCAAGGAGAGC
>Ga0181564_10002682_pt1 | contig 15424 bp, 14 predicted proteins | sample 011ome_24_FD_134512 | JGI IMG/M metagenome (GOLD analysis project Ga0181564, IMG submission 134512) | Coastal salt marsh microbial communities from the Groves Creek Marsh, Skidaway Island, Georgia - 011513CT metaG (megahit assembly) | ecosystem: Environmental > Aquatic > Marine > Intertidal...
ATGATACAAGATTCTAGAGGATTATTATGGATTGGAACCATTGGTGAAGGTTTATCAAAATTTAACGGAAAAGAATTCACCACGTTCACCAAAGAAGAAGGACTTTCAGGAGATAAAATTTATTCGTTATTTGAAGATAGTAAACACAATATTTGGATTGGAACAAGTGAAGGAATAACGCATTACAACGGAATATCATTTACAAAACATCCTATTTCGAAAAAGTACGATATCTTAGTATCGGCAATTGTTGAAGACAAAAACAACACTATCTGGGCCGCTACTAATGCAGGGCTATATTATTACGAAAATAATCAATGGATAGCTTTCATTTCGAATAATGCAAAACTTAAATACAACATCAGCTGTTTATTTGTGGACAGTATTGGTATTATTTGGACAGGGAACGATAACGGGTTATTCAAGATTGATAAAGGACACGTAACACGCTATACGGTTAAAAGCGGACTCTCCTCAAACAAAGTAAGAAGTGTCAATGAACTGAATGGTCAACTTTTGGTAGGAACCTACGGACACGGATTAAATATCCACAGCGATAATGGATGGTATGTTTTAGGAAAGTCAAATGATATTGTACACAATATTTTTGTAGACAACAAACAAAATATCTGGGCCGCCACGCAAGCCAATGGTGCAATTAAATATAATTTAAAAAAGAAGTCTGAAAAAACATACAACGAATCAAAAGGACTTTCTGCAAATAATGTACGAATAATAGTACAAGACAGCTGGGGTAACATGTGGTTTGGAACTAATGGTGGTGGTATAAATAAGTACCATGGACAACAGTTCAAACATTATAATCTCGAAGAAGGGTTTTTACATACTACATTTTTCTCAGTACTCGGTGGCACTGACAATTCCCTATGGGCAGGAACAGGACCTTTTGGTTTCGCTGAAATGAGCAATGACACTGTAATTTACCATAACCAAAATACCGATTTTCACGACCATCAATGTAAAACTTTATTTGAAGATCATCTAGGAAACATTTGGATTGGAACAGAAGGAAATGGAGTATATATCTTTGATGGAAGCAACTACACTCAAATCAATGGAAAAAAAGGACTAGTAGATGACTGGATTCGCTCCATAACGCAAGACAAAGACCTCAATATATGGATTGCAACTGTTAGCGGAATTTCAAAATTAACCCCAACCAACTACGGAGAACTTAACTTCACCATAAGGAATTTCAGACAAGAAAATGGATTACCCGGCAACAGAGTCAATACCCTTGCTAGCGATAATGAAAACAGAATGTGGTTTGGAACGAATAATGGACATATTGGCTATATTAAAAATGGAAAAATAACGCATTATGGAGTAAATGAAGGAATCAAAAAAAATGTAGTTATCAAATCTATCGCATTTGATGATTTCAATCAACTTTGGGCCGCATCTCTTCTAGAGGGATTATTCCACGCGGACGTTAGAAGCAGCGCTGTCTCTTTCAAGCAATTTAAAAAAAAAGATGGATTAAACAGTAACAATATATACTTACTTCAATTTGACAAACTTGGACAATTATGGCTAGGAGCTGGAGGTGGTGTAGACAGAGTATCTTTTACTGAGTCAGGTGAAATCTCAGGTATCAAGCATTTTGGGAAAAATGAGGGTTTCCTTGGTGGTGAAACCTGCACAAACGCCATATCTGTTTCTCAAAATGGCAATATATGGATCGGAACTTTAAACGGCCTAAACCGTCACAACCCCTTCCAATCTAAAATCAACACCATTGCTCCAAAGCTAAGTATGTTTAATATCACTCTGTTTTACGAAAGCATAACTGAAGACGTGAACGACTGGTACAAAATTGAGAATATGCTTAATTTCAATTACAATGAAAATCATATTAGCTTTCATTTTGAAGGGGTAAATCTAAAAAACCCAGAGGAGGTTTATTACCAATTCAAACTTGAGGGATTTGAAAGCGAATGGTCCCCTATAAATAAGCACAAAATTGCCACATACTCTAACCTACCCTCAGGTACTTTTACATTTAAAATTAAAGCTGGAAATGAGGACGGTGTATGGACAGAGCCAATTGAAGTTTCTTTCAAAATACTTACTCCATTTTGGAAAACCTGGTGGTTTATAAACGTTGCATCCTTTATACTCTTATCAATACTTTTGTTGATTTACAGAAACAGAAAGCAGCAACTTAAAAAAGAAAGAGAGCGCTTAAAGCTTGAAAAAAATATGCTTGAAATGGAGCAGAAGGCGCTAAGACTTCAAATGAACCCACACTTCATTTTTAACGCTATGAATACTGTTCAGGCTTTAATTGCAAAAAAAGATGAAAAAGCCGCTCGCTATTATTTAGCAAAATTTTCAAAACTTATGCGCAAAGTATTGGAAAACAGTCGAAACACATTAATTACCATACAAGATGAAATTGAAGCATTAGAGAACTACCTGAATTTAGAGCAATTAAGTAACGAGGATAACTTCGATTATGAAATAATTGTAGATGAAAACATTCAAACAGATGCATACGGGATCCCTCCTCTTTTATTACAGCCATTCGTAGAAAATTCTTTAGTACACGGAATAAAAGAGCTAAACCATCGAGGCAAAATAACTATTAATTTTATATGGAAAGAAACATTTATAGAATGCTCTGTTAACGACAATGGACGCGGAAGAATTGCCGCCAAAGAAGTAAGACACCAAAAATCAAGCTACCATAAATCAACTGCTCTCGTGCTGACTCAAGAAAGACTAGCTTCATTGAGTGATGATTTATCCGTTAAATCATTTGAGATAATTGATATGAAAGAGCCCTCGGGAACCAAAGTTATCCTAAGGATTCCAGTCATTGAAGTTTTTTAAGCAAACTTTAATTTCTACATGATAAAACTCATGCTTTAATCTTTTCTAATCCATTTAGTTTCCTTTATATTTCGTCATTTATAACATAAATGAAATTTAGACACATAGTATTTATAGGCCTTTCGTTTGCATTAATCACTAGTTGCAGTAATGAAAACACTTTAAATATTGCGACATCAGCAAATATGCAATTCGCTATGAGTGAAATTGTTTCTGAATTCAAAAAGGACAATGACATTAATATTCAACTTATAGTTACTTCATCTGGCAAGCTAACTTCCCAAATAGAACAAGGAGCACCGTTTGATGTTTTTGTATCAGCAAACACAAAATATCCTGCCTATCTTGACTCTCTGGGACTAACAAGGTCGGCACCAAAAGTCTATGCAAAGGGAAAATTAGGATTATGGACGTTAAAAGAATTCACACCAACTATAAACCTATTAACAACAGACACTATAAAAAATATAGCAATTGCCAACCCAAAGACCGCTCCTTATGGAAAAGCGAGCATCGATGTATTGAAACATAACGGTATATATAAGCTAGTAAAACACAAATTAGTATTTGGAGAAAGTATTTCACAGGTAAATCAATTTATCACAACAGGTTCGGCAGATATCGGTTTTACCGCATACTCTGTAGTTGCATATAGTAAAATGAAAACTTTTGGAAAGTGGACAACAATCAATTTAAATGAGCATGGGGAAATTCTTCAAGCGGCTGTGCTATTAAAAGAATCGACTAACCCAGAAAAAGCAAAAGCTTTTTATAATTTTTTATTTTCCGAAAGAGCTTCAGAAATTCTAAATAAATACGGTTATTTAACCCTTGAAGAATGAATCGACTAAAAGGCAAAATAGAAGGGATCAATAGCCACGGTGAATTGTTGTTGATAGAACTGAATGCTCAACAAACAAAAATGAAAGCCATAATTATTGGCAAACCTAGTGACTATTCTTATTTGGAAATCGGAAATGAAATAGCAATACTATTTAAAGAAACCGAAGTAATAATATCCAGTGACAAGATACTCAATATCAGTGCTCAAAATAAATTAACCTGCACTATAAGTTCAATAAAAAAAGGACGACTCTTAAGTCAGGTGAATTTGGATTTTAACGGTGTTAATTTATCTTCTATAATCACTACTAGAAGTATTGAAAATCTCAATTTAAAATACCACGACACTGTAACTGCCTTGATTAAAACCAACGAAATCATCCTATCCGAATGCTAGATTGGTCACCTATCATATTAACACTACAACTAGCCTTGATTACAACAGTAATTCTCTTGGTTATTTCCATACCACTAGCATATTGGACGGCAAACACTAAGTCGAGAATAAAACCAATAATTGAAGCCATCGTTAGCTTACCTCTAGTTCTTCCTCCAACTGTATTGGGTTTTTACTTATTGATTGCTTTCAGTCCAGAGAGCGGAATCGGATCCTTTCTAAACGATGTTTTTGGTTTAAAACTAGCCTTTTCTTTCTCGGGATTGGTAATTGGATCAATTATATACAGCTTGCCTTTTATGGTTCAGCCTTTACAAGCTGGATTCGCTAGCCTACCCTCTTCGTTATCCGAAGCCTCTTTTGTTTTAGGAAAATCTAAATACCAGACAATTACAAAGGTGCTAATCCCGAACATCAAGAAATCTATTTTAACTGGAATTGTCCTTACTTTTGCTCATACAGTTGGAGAGTTTGGTGTTGTATTAATGATTGGCGGTAATATCCCGAACCAAACTAAGGTTGTTTCTATTGCCATTTATGATGAAGTTGAATCACTCAACTACTCTACAGCACATGTTTACTCTGGCATCCTACTAGCAGTCACATTTGCTATATTACTATTGGTTTACATCAACAATAATCGCTCTAATAAATTTTCAAGATGATAGAAATAGACATCCATAAAAGACTACTTTCTACTACCGGAAATTTTAACCTAAAGGTCTCCTGCACGATCAACCAAGGTGAACTTGTATCTATTTTTGGACCCTCTGGAGCAGGGAAAACAACTATTTTAAGATTGATTGCAGGATTGACCCAACAAGATTCAGGCTCCATATCAGTCAACAAAACCACTTGGTTTGACTCAACTAACAAAATCAATCTTAATCCACAAAAAAGAAAAGTTGGTTTTGTTTTTCAAGAATATACGCTTTTCCCAAATATGACGGTAAAAGAAAATCTCGAATTTGCTTTAAACAAAGGTCAATCGAAAGATGTTATTAACGAGCTAATCCAAACCATCGAACTGACTGATTTGCAGGATCGAAAACCAGAAACACTTTCGGGAGGTCAGAAACAACGCGTTGCACTAGCAAGAGCATTGGTCCAAAAACCAAGCGTTCTGCTTTTAGACGAACCTTTATCTGCTTTAGATGGTGAAATGCGAATTAAACTGCAAGATTATATTTTAAAAGTTCATAAGAAATATAGCCTAACCACTTTCTTAGTCAGTCACGATATTTCGGAAGTATTTAAACTATCGGATCATGTCATAAAATTGGAGAATGGCTCTATTCTACAGCAAGGAACTCCAGAAGAATTATTTCTAGACAAAAAAACTACAGGAAAATACAAAACGATAGGTACTATCCTTACCATACAACCTTCAGACGTCATCAATATTGTTAGCATACTCTCAAACAATAATATAATTCAGGTAATTGCTACGAACGAAGAAGCTTCCAACCTTTCTGAAGGAGATAAAGTAATGATTACCTCTAAAGCTTTTAACCCGATTATTCAAAAGATTTAAGGTACTAAACTTAGAAACTACTTGAATAAATAAAAAGCTAGACACTATATTAATGATGTCCTTGCGAAGGCGACATCAGATAACCACCATCATCAATTTGAAATATTTCAAATTAGTTATATTTGGCATCTATTTTGAAACAAATGGAAATAATAAAACTTAAAAAATTACAATTATAAAATATAAAACATGAAATCTACCACACTATTTATCGCAGTATTGATTACTCTTTTATTTACTTCTTGTGTAGAACAACAAACTCCGGAACAAGCTACTGAAGCATTTTCCAATGCCTACGAAAACAAGGACTGGGAAACTGCCAAAAAAAATGCGACAGTCCATGGAATTGATCAATTAGAAAGCGCTGAGAACTCCTTACTCAATATGTTTGATGACTTGGTAATTTTAGGCACGAACGTTAACGAAACAGAAGGACGTATAATTGAAAATATTAACTGCCCTGAGAATGCTGAAACCACCTGTGAATGTAAAGTTACTTTTAAAAATAAAGAAACTGTTGTTTACAAATTAGTTCATGAAGGTGAATTTTGGAAAGTAGATTTTGAATTACCAAAAGGAGAACAAATATTGAATAATATTACTGATTTTGTAGATGATGCTGTTGGAGATGAGATTAACAACGTAGTTGATAAAGGACTTGAAATAGCTAAAGACTCCTTATTAAACAGAATAGGCTTTTAAGAAATAAACCTGTGGAAAAAAAGAAAAAGCTAAAGTGGAAATCAGAATTTACTTTTTAGTATTTTTATTTCTAACCTTTAATATTTTGTATGTACAGAAAAAGCAATATCCTACTTTCAAAGCACATCAGAGGCTAAGCTCCACGATATAATTTCTTATAGTTACACTTAAAACAAATAAGATGATTTACACGCACGTTTCGAAATCTGATTTTGCCAAAACAAAAAGTCCGTTTGACAACATTAAAAAACGTAAAAATTAGTGATAGTGGTGTTTTTGAAGATTTTTAACTAAATTGCACCATAGTAGTGCTAAAACACATATGTGTTTTAGCACTACGTTATAACCAATTAAAATCAATCCCGCAAACTTAGCTATTTAACCACGGGTAGCACATAGTTTATGCATTAATATTTATTGTAATAATAATTCGTTTTTGGTGCTTTGTAAGCTGGCTTTGAATAATACGTTGGCGTGGTATAATACGTTGGCGAAGTATAATATGTGGGCTTTACAGTTCCTTTTTTACCGGTGTAAGGATTTACATTAGGATATGTTGAGTAATTATCATTAATGGTTTTATTTGGCGCTGTGCGGTAATATCCATTAACATAAGTTCCGTTTGATTTGTAATATCCATTAACATAAGTACTATTTGAATTGACTTGTCCATAGCCACAGAAAATAAACCCAAAAAGGAATAAGGTTATTGCTAAAAAGTTTTTCATAATTTCATTTGGTTTACTGATGAACAGTAAAGATAATTAAAAATTAATAAGAACAAAACTTTCACCCCCGTTAGTCTTTAGCCTACTTTATTGATTATCAGGATTAACCCAACTTTTGGTCGTCTACAAGTGCGTTTGTGCAAGAAGAAATCATGGTTATAACAATATCTAAACTACATAACCTAACCTACCAAACCGTTTTTACGTAGTTTAGATGCAACGTTAGCAACAATTATAAAATAGGTAGGCATGAATAACACCAATATAGGCAAATACAAGATTTTCAATTAATTGGTGAAGGCGGAATGGCCTCCGTTTACGAAGCAGAGCATGAAATGCTTGGAACAAAAGTAGCTATTAAGGTTCTTAATCCAATTTTGTCTGCCAATGATGAAATCAAAGCAAGGTTTAGAAGTCTAACATACCTTTTATAATAATCTTCTTTGGACTAAAATTTGTTTACTGTATTTTCACACCCGAATTAATAATCCGTAATTATATAGACATGAAATACGCACTAATAGCTTTAATAACCCCTCTATTTTTCAATAGTTTTATTTCTCAAAAGACACAAATTGACAACAATACAATTTGGTATAATGGCGTCTTTTACCCCGAAAACATTAGTGGCGTTAACTCAATGAATGATGGAGAACACTTCACTTCTTTGGATTACAATCAAGAAACTGAAGCCCTTGAAATTAATAAATATTCTTACGCTAATTATGAAAAAGTTGGAACAATATTATCATCTGCAGACTTTAAGCCCGATGGAAAAAAAGCAATACCATTTGATGACTACCAATTCAGCTCAGATGAAACAAAACTCTTACTAGCTACCGAACAAGAGTCTATTTATAGACACTCCTCTAAATCAAATTACTACATCTATGATATTACTTCAAAAAAAATTAGCGCATTATCTGACTTTTCAAAAGGGAAACAGCGATTAGCAGAATTTTCTCCCAATGGAAACAAAGTTGCATTTGTTAGAGAAAATAATATTTTTATTAACGACTTATCGGCTAACAAAGAAGTTACAGTAACTACTGATGGTAAAATGAATGAAATTATCAATGGTGGAACTGACTGGGTTTACGAAGAAGAGTTTGCATTTCACAAAGGCTTTTACTGGGCTCCTGATGGAAGTAAAATAGCCTATTACAAATTTGATGAATCGAAAGTAAAAGAATTTCAAATGGAAACATATGGGACGCTATACCCAGACCGTTTTGTTTTTAAATATCCAAAAGCAGGTGAAGATAACTCCGTAATTAGCATTCATGTATACTACGTAGATGCTGGAAAAACATTTCCTTTCAATATTGGAACAGAAACAGATATCTATATTCCAAGAATCCAATGGACAAACAATCCTAATGTACTCTGTGTACAAAGAATGAATAGACTCCAAAACAAAATTGAATTGCTTACCGCTGCGTTTTCAAACCCAAATGCAAAACTATCTCTTGCCCCTGCAAAAGTAATTTATACAGAAACAGCTAAGACATATATAGACATACATGATAACACCACCTTTTTAAAGGATGGAGAAAACTTTTTATGGACAAGTGAAAAAGATGGATTCAACCATATTTACAAAATCAATATGTCTACTGGTAACGAAACGCAACTTACTTCAGGAAACTGGGAAGTAACAAGTGTTTATGGAATGAATGAAAAAAGTAAGTCAATCTATTTTCAAGCAGCAAAAGAGCATCCGACTAAAAGAGAAGTTTATTCTCTTTCAAAAAAAGGCACTGTAACTAAACTATCTAGAAAATCAGGAAATAACAGAGCTGAATTCAGCAAAGGCTTTAAGTACTATTTACATTGGAATACAGATGCTAATACACCTGCTCACATTACACTTAATAGTTCAAAAGGAAAAGAAATAAAAGTATTGGAAGATAATAAATCGTTAATCGACACTTTAAAAACATTTGATATCTCTCCTAAAGAATTCTTTACAGTAAAAGGTGAAAACGGAGATGATTTAAATGCTTGGATGATTAAACCTTCTTCGTTTGATGAAAGTAAAAAGTATCCAATGCTAATGTTTGTTTATGGAGGTCCTGGTATAAACACTGTGAATGATTCGTGGGAATACAACAATTACTTCTGGTGGCAATCTTTAGCACAACAAGGTTATGTCGTTGTTTCTGTAGACGCTAGAGGAACTGGGTACAGAGGAAGAGACTTTAAACACAGTACTTATTTACAATTAGGAAAATACGAGACTGAAGATCAAATAGCAGCAGCAAAAAATTTAGGTAAGAGAACTTATATTGATTCAGAAAGAATTGGAATCTTTGGTTGGAGTTATGGAGGATATATGTCATCTCTTTGTATTACAAAAGGTGCTGATGTATTTAAAGCTGCAATTGCTGTTGCTCCTGTTAGCAACTGGCGTTTTTATGACAATATCTATACAGAAAGATTCATGAGAACTCCACAAGAAAATGGTGAAAATTACGATATCAACTCTCCTATCGACCATGTAGATAAATTAAAAGGAAATTACTTACTTATTCACGGAACTGCTGATGATAATGTACATTTTCAAAATGCGATTGAAATGGTAGATGCACTTCAAAAAGCTGACAAGCAATTTGATTTTATGGCATACCCAAATAAAAACCACGGGATTTATGGAGGCAAAACACGTTTAAACCTGTATAATAAAATGACGAATTTCTTATTGAAAAATTTATAAAACCTCAACTATGAAAGTACTTGTATTTGCTTTACTCATATTTACTTCTAGCGCTTATATAGCGCAAGTATCTAATAAAATTAATTGGATGACATGGAACGAAATGACTGCTCTACGAGAAACGGACTCAGTTAAGAAAAAGATATTTGTAGATTTTTATACTGGATGGTGCGGATGGTGTAAGAAAATGGATGCTACAACATTTGCAGATCCTAATATTGTAGCCTATATGAATCAAAATTTTTACCCAGTTAAATTTGATGCCGAGACTAGAGATACAATTGTCTTCAACAACCATACATTTGTGAATACTGATCCTTCATTTGTAAAAAAATCAGCTAACGCAAGAGGTCGTACACATTGGTTTGCTCAATCTTTGTTGGAAAGTCAATTATCTTATCCTTCTTATGCTATGCTTGATGAGAATTTCACAAGATTAATGATTTGGAAAGGCTACAAAAAACAAGATGAATTAATTGGCATTTTAGTGTTTTTTGCAACAAACCAATATAAGTATTATCATAATTTCTTGAACGAACAATGGAGGAAATCACTGCAACAGCAGCAAGGAAAAACGCAATCGGGACAATAGAATTTTCTTAACATATTGCTCGCCTAAATTATAATTAATCGATTATACTAAATGCAATAAAGCAGAAAATACGAGAAGGCGTAAACGCAAATAATAGCAATTGCTTAAATTGAAAACTAAACTCACACATGCCTCAATGCCAATTCATTAATGAGCCCGTCACCAAGCCCCATTTTAGGGACTAGCATATTAGTTGATCCAGCTGATTTCATTACAAATAGATAAATTTCTCCTGCAAAAACAATTACATCAGCTCTGTTTGGCTTCAAATTAAACTTTTCTATCCTTTCTTCCAATTCAAAGGAGTCCATGGAGTTAACAATTTCTTCTATATCATGGTAAGAAATAAAATCATTGGCTTTATGTCCACTCACTTTAAATATTTTAGAGATATTCCCTCCAGTACCTATAGTCACTATATTTTCTTGTTCATGAACGACACTAACAATAAAGTCTTTTAATTTGTTCCAAACGTTATCTTTTACCGTTGATTTCAGTAACCTTACTGCTCCAATTTTAAAAGATCTAGACTTTATCCGTTGTCCATTCTTCAATAAAGTAACTTCAGTACTTCCACCTCCCACATCCACATATAAATAGTTTTTTTTAACCGATAAACCTGCCGTTTTCCAATTAGAAGAAATTAGGGATGCTTCTTCTTCTCCACCTATTAAATCAATATAAACTTCCAACATAGAATAAATATAATCTCTTACTTCAATACCGTTTTTTGCTTCACGCATTGCAGATGTTGCACAAGCTCTATAATCATCTACTTCATTGACTTCCATTAATAATTTAAAAGACTTTATAACCTTCAATAACTTCTCACGTTTATCATCTAGAATTCTACCTTCTTTAAATACATCCTCGCCCAAACGAAGCGGCACTCTCAACAATAATATTTTATCGGTATTTACGCTCTCTTTTTCAATGACAACTCGCTTTATCAATAATCGAATTGCATTCGACCCTATGTCTATTGCGGCTAATTTCATATTGTTCATTTATCAAAACACAGCATACGTACTATTTATAGACACATCTATAAAATAAAACGAAATCTATACGAATGTAAGGCTGAATATAGGTATATTTATAGTCTTATACTACATCTATTGCCTTCACTAGAGTAAATTGTTTATTTTATTAGAAGATTATATATGGAGTGTTTAATACGATTATTATGAAGAAAATTTTGGCAATAACTATATCCAGTATCTTATTCATTAATGTAATAGGTCAGGTAAGTTTAACTAAACCTGATAAAAAAGCACTGAAAATAGCGCAATCAAATTTATCGAAAGAAAATTATACAGAAGCTTTCAATATGTTTTCTACACTCTATAGTAAATACCCCCAAAACCCAGAAGTGCTATTTGGAATAGGTGTTTGCAAACTAAACAAAAGAGGAGAAGAAAAGTATGCGCTTCCAATATTAATTGAAGCCTACCGAAATGGAACGAAGAGCGATGATATTTTATTCTATTTAGGGAAGTCATATCATTATCATCATAAGTTTGATGAAGCGCAATCTTCTTTCGAGGAATATAAAACCAACAATAAAATTTCAATCCCTATAGCTGAAATAGATAAAAACATTGAGATGGCCATCAATGCAAAAAAACAAATTCGAAACGCCAGAAATTTGGAAATAGTAAATATTGGGCCTTCAATAAACACTAAAAATGAAGAGTCAAGACCAGTAGTTTTGCCAAATGGAAAAGGTATGTTCTTTACTTCAAGAAGGGAGGGTGGTTTTTCTAATGACAAAAACTTTAAAGGCAACTATTTCCAAGATATTTATTTTTCTGAACACAAAAATTATGAATGGCAAACTGCTTTTAATGAAAAAGTTTTCAATTCAAAACTAAACGATGGTTGTGTTAGCATCTCCCATGATGGCTCTACACTGATTAGTTACATTATTGGTGATAATAGTTCAAAAAAAACAGCTTCTTCGGAAGGAAATCTTTACTACTCTACCTACAGTGACTCTGCTTTGTGGGCCGCACCAACGAAATTCGGATCAAATATAAATAGTGAATACCAAGAAGAGAGTGCGTGCTTCTCCTTAGATAAGAAAACGCTTTATTTCTCTTCAAATAGACCTGGAGGTTACGGAGGTTTTGACCTATATAAGGTAAAGCAACTGCCGAATGGAGTCTGGGGTGAGGCGGTAAATCTAGGACCAATCATAAACACGGAGCATGATGAAAAAGCTCCTTATCTTCATGTAGATGGAGAAACTTTCTACTTTTCTTCTGAAGGACACACTACAATGGGCGGATTTGACATATTCAAATCTTACGAAAGAGCAAATAAGTACTGGAGCACACCAGTGAATATAGGGTATCCTATCAATACAGTAGAGGATGACATCTACTTCACTATAAGTGAAGACAACAAAACAGGCTATTGTTCATCAGATAGAGAAGGTAGTTTGGGAGGTCAAGATATATTCAAAATTAAAATGTTTGATGCAGCAAACTATCAGGAAGTAATTCACTGCAGTATTTTTAATAAAGCAGAGAAGAAACCTGTGAATGCTAAAATTACATTGATTGATGAAGTTAGTCACCAATTAAAAGGTATTTACCGACCTAACGGTTCGGGGAAATTTATTATGGTTATTCTTCCCGGAGTGGATTACCAGATTGCTATTGAAGCGGAAGGCTACAACTCTAGAATTTTACACATGAACTTTCCTGAAAGCACAGATTTATATACAAATTATGAATTCAATTTAGTGAAGAAAGAATTCAAGCAGTAAGATATAGTCTGCTATTGAATTATTTTAATCCCACATAAGAACCTTATATATCTCAATTTTTTCTGCGCCAATTATTCTGGGGCAAATTATTACTTTATGTAGTGGAGCCATACTATGTTATTTAAAATACGTAAATAGAATATAAGAATGAAACAACTATACATAATACGGCACGGAGATTCACCATTTTTACAAGGAGGCAATGATTTTGATAGACCGCTAAGTGAAATGGGAAAATATGATGCAATCAATATCGGACTGCATTTAAACGAAGATTACCCTCAACCCTCCTACATACTATCAAGTGCGGCAAAAAGAGCAATTACAACAGCAAGAATAATTGGTGCAGAATTAGAATTTGACACCACTACTATTACTGCCAAAAAGGAATTACACAACGCATCAATGCAAATAGTAATGCAAGCGATAATTAATATTCCCGAAAAACACGACTGCGCAATGGTTTTTGGACACAACCCAGGTTTAAGCGCATTGGCTTCTTACTTAACTGGAGAAAACTTCAATATGGGAACATGCAATACAGTTCTGTTAAATGTAGAAACGGACACCTGGAACGAATTATCAAAAGACACATGCACAGTTAAGCACTATATAGCGCCCTAACTCTTAACTGCATCCATTATCTCTTCGCCTAAAGGCTTTACTTTAGATCCAAAAACTTCCACAAGGTTCCCCTCTTCATCGATTAAGTATTTTTGAAAATTCCATTTAACTTTAGAATCCTCTAACCCATTTAATTCTTTTCTCGTTAACCAATTGTATAATGGATGAATCTTATCGCCTTTTACATTTATCTTTTGTGTAATTGGAAAAGTAACACCGTAGTTCTTCGTGCAAAATGCTTGTATTTCTTCGCTAGTACCAGGCTCCTGACGCATAAACTGATTACAAGGCAAACCAATGATTACCAAGTTCTCTTTATTTTGCTCATACAACTTTTGTAAACCTTCATATTGAGGCGTATAGCCGCATTTGGAAGCAACGTTTACGAATAATATTTTTTTCCCCTTAAACGCATTTAAATTAATCTCTTTACCATCTGTTCCAGTTAAAGTGAAGTCATAGACAGTAGATGGTGTTTGTATAGAAAAGGATAAACAGAAAATTAAAAATGAAAACATAATTTAGATTTTAAAGATGGTGTGTAAAAGTAATTTATTTTAATAAAAAAACCGAAATCATTACAGTTTCGGTTTTCATTAATCTTGTATACAGATGCTTCTATTCCGTTGGAGGAACTAAAATACCATCACAATCAAACGACACTTCTATTAAATCTTCAGTAATTGCATCATAATCCGCTTGAGAAACTTCTTCTCCTGCCTCTTTCGCATCGTCTAAGAAATGCTTTTGTAATTCGATACTCGTTGTATCAATTTGACCAACACCATTCATAATTACATCATATCCTGCAGGTGTATCCGTTGGAATACCAAAATGGTTTCTGAAAATTACCCGAACAACACTACTATCCTCTTTTAATACCGTAATCCAACACCCAGCTTTTTTACACACTTCAGAGATTTCTGCTTTTACCAAGCCCTCAAACGTACCGGTTTCCATTACTGTAGTATACATCTCGTCAACCGATACCCATTCCGTTAATTCAAATTCATTGTTTCCAAAAAACTGCAATCCATTGACCATTACAACTCCTTCTTCAAGAACCTCTTCATCTATTGTTTCGTCATTTGCTTCCTCTTGTATTTCCTCTTGTACTTCCTCTTTTACCTCCTCTTTTGCTTCTCCGCAAGAAGTAAATGCTGCAACTAGCGCTATTGATAAAGAATAAATAATTTTTTTCATGTGATATAATTTTAATTTAAATGTAAATATAGTAACCTTTAATCAACAGCAAAATCCATATTATCTTATGTTTTGCTGATCACTCCACTTATGATACGCATTTGAATAAACATTATGCTGATCCAATGTTTTAGAAAAATTGTGGTACCCTGTATACTCTGGTTTTGCACACATGTAGAAATAGTCGTGCGATTCGTAGTTCAAAACAGCATCTATTGTTTGAAGTTCTGGAATTGATATCGGACCAGGTGGCAAGCCTCCATGCAAATAAGTGTTGTAAGGTGATTCCGTTTTTAAATGCTTTTTAAGTATTCTTCTCAACGTAAAATCTCCGACAGCATACTTAACAGTTGGATCTGCTTGCAGCTTCCATCCATCTCTCAATCTATTTATATATAGACCAGCAATTTTTGCTTGTTCATCAAACTTTACTTTTTGTTCCTCATAAACGATAGA
>Ga0181564_10002696_pt1 | contig 15382 bp, 14 predicted proteins | sample 011ome_24_FD_134512 | JGI IMG/M metagenome (GOLD analysis project Ga0181564, IMG submission 134512) | Coastal salt marsh microbial communities from the Groves Creek Marsh, Skidaway Island, Georgia - 011513CT metaG (megahit assembly) | ecosystem: Environmental > Aquatic > Marine > Intertidal...
ACAAAGAGTTAAAGAAACAAATGAGGCACAAAATTTACAAGTTTCAAAAATGAAAATTATAGAAACACCAGGTTTGCCCGATACTCCATTTTCTCCAAATCCTAAAAATAATTTTTTATTAGCCTTTTTTATCTCATTTTTGGGAATTTATGGATTGGCTTACTTCAGGGAAATGAATTCTTCAGTAATAAAAAACCCAGAGACAATAGATTCACTCAATATTCCTCAAATTGGAATTTTGCCTAAAGTAGAAAACCTAAAAAGAGGTTACCATATACTGCAGATGTTTGTTGAAGATAGCACCTCAAGTTTTTCAGAAGCTATAAGGTCCTCAAGAGCAATAATAGAATCTAAATATTCAAAAAACTCTAGTTACTTAATTACTTCATCCAATCCTTCAGAAGGTAAAACAACGTTTGCATTTAATCTTGCACTTTCTTTAGAAAAAGCAAATAAAGTTTTATTTATAGAAGCAGACATTAGAAGACCTTCTGTTCTCAATGGTTTTTATCAATTTGATAAAAAAATAACAGGATTGGGTGAAATAATTTCTGGAAATGCTTCATTAGGTGACACAATTTTTAAAGTTCCTGGAACTGAATTAGATATTATTACGTCTGGTGAAAAAAGGTTTGATTTATCAGATTTAGTAAACAAAGAACAATTTAAAAAATTCTTAGATGTTTTGAAAATAGAATATGACTATGTAATTGTGGACTCACCACCAGTTCAACCTGTGTCAGATACTTTAATTTTAACTCAATCATCAGACTACAACTTATTTGTTATAAGATCAGATGAGACAAGAACAGCTTCGTTTATGTCATCAATTAAAAAAATTCAAAATGTTGGAGCCAAGATTAACGGAATTATTATTAATGATTTAGATACTTCAAAAGATAGTTATTATAGTTATTATTATAGCTACACTCCAGATTACTATACTAAAAACTAATAATGTTTAGATTAGAAAAAGTTTTTCAAAACGATGACACTGGGTACTATTTATTCATTAATTTTATAAAGTCATCAATTTTATTAATTTCTATATATTTTTTTTCAATTTTAGAAAAAAATTCAATATATGAGTTATTAAGTTTTGAGATTTTTAAAAATTCAGATTATTTTTTATATTCAATAATAGTATCAATATCGTTTTTTTTAATTTCTTTTAATTCGAAAAAAAAAATATATCAAAAAAATTTTTTATCTTTTTTAAAAGAGGATATCACAAATTTTATATTAGCTAATATAATAACTTTTTTAATTTTTTTTATTTTTAATATTAATTTTGAAATTGATATATATATTTTATATCTCTCGGTTTATTTATTGATTATCTTAGCAATTTTAAAATTTTATTTTAATAATCTTTATCAAAATTTAATTGATAAAAATATAATTCAAAAAAATATAATGCTAGTTGGCTCATATAATGAGATACAAAAAATATTAAGAGAAAAATTTGATAAAATTTTTGTATTTAAATGTTGCTTAATTGCTGATCTTAAAAATTACAATATTAAATACTTGAGAAGTGAAATTAAATTTCCTATATTTAATGAACATGAGGATATAAGATCTATTCTAGAATACCATTCATTAGGACAAATCTGGATACTCAATGGAGATAAAAAAAATAAATCCTATATTCTATCAAAAATATTTAAATTTTCAGTAGATACACTAAATATAAAATTAGAAAATGTTTCAAATTTAAAAGGAAAAAAACTTTTAGCTGATAAATACGATTATGAATTTTATGAATGGTCAAGATTTTATGGAGTTAATTTATTTTTAAAAATTTTGATAGATAAAATTTTATCTATATTTTTTATTATATTAGCCTCTCCACTTTTAGTATTATCTGCATTTGCAATCTATTTTGAAGATGGTTTCCCAATTGTTTTTACTCAAAACAGAACAGGGTGGGACGGAAGAAGGTTTAAAATCTATAAACTTAGATCTTTAAAAAAAACACAATTTGATAAGACAATGCAGGTGACGTATGGTGATAAAAGACTTTTAAAAATTGGAAGACCGATAAGGAGATATAGCATTGATGAACTTCCACAATTTTTTAATGTGTTAAAAGGAGATATGTCCATAGTTGGTCCACGACCTCACATGGTAGAACATGACATCTACTATTCAAACATATTTAAGAATTTTTTAAAAAGACATAAATGTAACCCCGGATTAACTGGATGGGCACAGGTTAATGGTTTAAGAGGCGCAACTCCCGATCCAAAAATAATGAAGAGAAGAATGGAATTTGACTTATGGTATCTAAATAATTGGACAATTTTTCTGGATATCTACATAATTTTTAAAACATTTTACTCTCTCTTTAAATATAAAGGAGATTAAAACAGTAAATTAATAAGTTATTAACTTTTAAAATTATATATACTATTCTCCAGAGGATTGAATAATGACTAGCAACCACTTCAAAAATTAAAATAAATAAATTAAAAATAATTGTTTTGCCTAATAAATTTTTTATTAAATTAAATTATAAATCAATTTCAGATCTAAATTATTGTATAAAGAATAATATAAATAAAATTCCCAAAGATGTTGATCTTATAGTTGGTATACCTAGAAGTGGAATGCTGGCTGCAAATATAATTGCTTTAAATTTGAATGTAAATTTTGTTTCAATAGATGAGTTTTTAAATAATATTAAAATTAAATCTAGTAGTCGAATAATTAAAAAATTAGAAAAATGCTCAGATGCAAAAAAAGTATTGATTGTAGATGATACTGTTAATGCAGGACATACTATTGAAAATATTAAAAAACTATTAACTAAAAGTACAAATAACTTAATTTATTGTTGTATTTATGGATTAAAAAAAACGTATAACAAGGTTGATGTATGCATGGAGCAAGTAGAAGAACCAAGGTTGTTTGAATGGAACATATTTCATAGATCATTTCTGGAAAAATGTTGTGTTGATATGGATGGTGTACTTTGCAAAGATCCCACGGAAAAACAAAATGATGATGGATCAGAATATTCAAATTTTTTATTTAATACACCAGCTTTAATCAAACCAACATTCAAAATTGGATCAATAGTTACAAGTAGACTTGAAAAATATAGAGAGCAGACAGTCGAGTGGTTGAAAAAAAATCAAATTAAATATGATAATTTATATATGCTAGATTCTGATGCAAAAACCAGAAGAGAAAAAATGCTGCACGCTCCTTTTAAGGCAGAAATCTATAAGAAAATAATCTCATCTGAACTTTTTATTGAAAGTGATTTCTATCAATCAATAGAAATATCAAAAATGTCAGGAAAACAAGTTTTATCTTTTGCTAATCAAAAAATGATATATCCAAATGTTTCTTACAATTATTTCAAATCAAATGTTAATTTTTTAGGACATAGAATTATAAACAAATTAAAAAAAATTTTAAATAAGAATGAAATTTAACAGGAATTGATATGTTAAAATTTATTAAAAAAAATTCTGAAACTTTTACACGTATTAAAAATAACTTATTATCTCATGTTTTTAAGCTTTCTTCAGAAACAGTAATACAAATATTTTTACCTTTTTTTTTAATTTCATCATGGGGAGTAGATTTATTTGGTAAGTGGATAATTTTAAATGCCTCCTCAATTATTGTTTGTTTATTTTTGTTTAAATTTAGTCATGCAATTCAACAAAAAATGACCTCAAAATTAGTTGAGAATAAAATTAAAGAATTAAATATATTAAATTCAAATCATAATTTATTAATAGCATTAAATATTTCTTTTTTTTTATTTATCTTTTTTGTTTCATCTCTTTTAATAACTATAAATGAATTGAAATTATTCAATGTCTTCGGCAAGGGTTTTGATGAAAATAATTTTGTATTAATAATTCTTACGGCTTCTTCAGTTTTAAAATATTTTATATCTTCATATTATCATACAAGATTTAATTTTAGAGGCGAATTGAGTTATCCGGTTTATATAAGAAATTTACTCAATTTATTTCTTAAGTTTTCAATAATAATTCTTTCTTTTTTTACTAAAGATTTAGTTTTAATTTCGTTTTTATTTATTTTTTTTGATTTTATTGAATTAATAATTTTTAATATTTATAAGAAAAAACAAAATAATTTAATACATCAAAATAAATTAATTTCTAAAAAAAAAATAAATGAAATAATCTATAAATCAGTTCCAAACAATATTGAAATTTTTAATTCAAATCTACATTCACAGTTAATAATTTTTATACTTGGAACGATATTTAGTAATTCTGTAATTGCTCTAATTGCTACAGCTAAAACTCTTTTTTATTACTTTCCATATAAAATTTTCAACACATTCAATACTGTGTTTTATTTTGAAATAGCAAAATTATTTTATGCAAAAAATTATTTAAAATTAAAAAAAATCTTAAATTTTCAAATTTTGAGTGTATTTATATATTTGTCATTGTTTATTTTCTTTTCTGTTATTTTAGGAAAATATATATATGAGATATGGATACCTGATATCAATATAAGTTTTAAACTTATCATACTTTTAATAATTTCATCTAGTTTAATTATTTGTACAGAGCTACTTAGAACATTTTCAAAATCAATAAATAATTATTTAAGAAACTCGGTAATAGAATTTTTTTTATCAATATTTTGTATATTTCTTTCTTTTTTATTTATTATTAATTTTAAAGACTATTTAATTTATTTTTATTTTTTAATAGCCCAATATACTATCATGTTGATCATTGAAATCTTATGGTTTAAACATAATCTTAATCTTATAAAAAATGAAAATAAATGACTGTGCAATAATAGTTACAACTATTTTTGATAATGGCTGGTTAGAGAAAATTTCTACTGAAATTGTAAAAAGTAATGAAATAGATAAATCTACAATTTTCATAATTCCTGATCACAAAACACCTAAATCAATTTTCATAAAAGTTAAAAAATTATTAAAATCTGGGATAAATATTATATGTCCAACCATAGACGATCAAAAAATCTTTGAAAAAAAACATAAAATAGAAAAATTTGTAAACTATAACTCTGATCATAGAAGAAATATTGGTTTCTTGCTGGCTATAATAAATAATTATAATTTTATTATTTCAATGGATGATGATAATTTTCCAATTACAAAAAACTTCATTAATCATCATAGAAAAAGATTAAATCTACAAAAGAAAAAAAGAGTTATTTCGTCAAAAAATAAATTATTTAATAATTGCGTGTTGTTTGACAATAAAACTTTTATTCATCCAAGAGGTTTTCCACTCCATAACAGAAATAATAATTATAAAAAAAATTATGATTTCAAAATTAAAAAAAATGTCAAAGTTGGTTGTAACGCTGGATTATGGACTATATCTCCAGATGTCGATGCTATTTCTTGGATTATTAAATCAGTAGAAACTGTCGAAAAAAAAATACCAGATGTGATTTTGTCAAAAAATACTTACTGTCCAATAAATACCCAAAATACTTCAATAACAAATCAATTTTTACCTGCTTATTATTATATAAGAATGGGATTTGATATAGGTGGTGGTTTAAAATTTGATCGCTTAGGTGATATTTTTTCAGGATACTTTTTGCAAAAAGTAATAAAAACTAAAAATAATTACATATCATTTGGAAATCCACTAGTTTCACATAATAGGCATAGTCATAATTATATTGATGATGCCAACAAAGAGTGGGGAGCCCTTAGAACCATTGATCAATTTGTTGAGTGGTTGCAAAATATTAAACTAACCAATGGATCTGTTAATAATATTTATCTTCAACTAGCAATGGAATTACAAAATTTTGCTCATAATACTAAATTTAAATTTGTTCCAAATTTAACCAAGAAATTTTATCTCGAAATGTCTAAAGATATGCAAAAATGGATAAAAGTTTTATCTAAAATTTAAATGAAAAAAATCTTGTTTAAATTAACAAGTCCTAATCCATATGGAGCAGAAATATCAATTTTAACAAATATCACATATTTATCAAAAATTAAAAAAATTTCACCAATTTTTATCATAAGATCAAAAGGAAAATTGGAAGAATTTTTAAAAAAAAAAGGCTACGAATTTTATATTTCACCTTTTTTTTTCTGGGTTTCAAAAAAAAAAAATTATTTTAAATCAATTATAAAATTATTTTTTAATCTTATTTTATCAATTCAATTCTATTTCAAATTAAGAAAAAAAAAAATAAATTATGTATATACAAATACGTTTACTACGCACTTTGGCTTAATTTTGTCTTTATTTCTCAAATCAAAACACATATTTCATATCCGTGAACTTGCAGAAAAGCAGTTCGGTCTAACTTTTGATTTTGAGCAAAAAAAAATTTTTAACTTAAGTGAAAAATTTTCTTTTAAGATATTAACAAATAGCAATTTTCTTTTAGAAAATCTAAAAAAACATTTTAAAAAAAAAATTTTTTTAATACCAAATCCTGTTGATGATAAATTTAATAAAAAAAATAAAATGAATTTTAAAAAGAGGTTAAAAATTATATTTGTTGGAAGGTTAATGGAAGATCAAAACCCCTTTTTATTAATTGATATATTCAAAAAATATAAAACAAAAAATATTCAACTTGATGTATATGGTGAAGGTCCATTAAAAAATGAATTAGCTGAAAAAATAAAAAAAGAAAAAATTGGAAATATTATAAAATTAAAAGATTATAAAGATAAAATTTATAATATATTAAAAAATTATAGTATTGGATTAAGCTTAGCAAAGCATCAAACCTTTAATAGAACAATTGTAGAATATATGAAATCGGGCATTTTAGTTTTGGCAAATAATAGCGGTAATAATCCTTTTTTAATTGATAATAACAAAAATGGTTTTCTAATTAAAAAAAATAACTCTAGACTATATCAGGATAAAATACTTATGTTTTACAAAAATAAAAAAATGTTAAGAAAATTTAGTCATTCAGCATATAAAAAATTTAAAAATAAATTTACCGTAAAAGATTCATCTATGAAATTATATAGAGTAATAAATGAATAAAAAATATGAATTGTTAATTTATGATCCTGATTATAGTATAAATGGACATTATCCTAGATATAACAAGTATTTTTTAAAAATTTTTTCTACTCTACCAAATATCAAAAATATAACTTATTTTGGAGAAAAAATATATTCACATAAAAAAATATTTGTAAAAAAAATCAAAAATTTAAATGTACATAAAGGCTATCATTTGCCAATAATCAAAAAAATTTTTTTTTTTATTTTATATTTTTTTGTCTACTTAAAAAATATTGCCCAACTTAATAAATATGGAAAAAACAAAACATTAGTTTTACTCTCAGAGTCAAATTTTATTTTTGGTTTATTATTTTTATTAATTTATCGCTATAAATATTCAATAATTGTCATAAGTACTAAACCATTATCAAAAAAGGGTTTTTTATCCCATTTAAAATATTTTATTTATATTTCTGTTTTATCAAAAGCTAACTTTGTTGTTACTCTCAATAGAACTAATCAAAAATTATTGAGTAAATTTCTAAAAAAAAAGGTTTATTTTATTCCAGAAAGATATTTATGAAAAAAAAATTTTATTTATTAACTCTCGGCCATCAAGATAAAAATAAAAATGTTTTAAATTTTTTAAAAATTTTTAATAAAAAATTTCCAAATAACTTTTTATTTACCATTGCGGGCAAAATTGAAAAACAACAATATATTGAATTAAAATTACAAATTAAAAATAATAAAAATATTCAAATAATTAATCGATATTTAACTAATAATGAGTATAAAAAACTTTTAAATAAGGCTGACTTAATTGTAGTACCTGATGGATATATTTATAAATATATGCATTCAGGCGTTATTTGGGATTGTTTTGCCATTGAAAAACCATTCTTAGCACCTGATAATGCTATTAACAGAGACTACATTAAATCATATAAAGTTGGTTTAATTTATAATAAAAATTTTAAAACTATTACTCTTAAAAAATTCTTAAAAAGTAATTATAAAAAATACTTTAAAATACTTAAAAAAGATTATTCTTTTAATGAGAATTTAAAAAAAGCAAAAAATGTTTTAGATGAAAATTTAAAATGATACTAAATAAAGATATACCAATATCATCCAACAAATTATTTTTATTTCTTATTTTATTTTTCTTTTTTATACCTTATTTTATAGATGTATATTTCAAGTTAAATTCAATAACCATTCCACTTTTTGTTATTGCCACAATAATAAATTTTTTATTTATTCATGAAATCCAAAAATTTAAACTTAAGAAAAATTATAGATTTTTTTTATTTTTATTTTTAATAATTATTTTTATAAGTTCAATTAATTCTTACTTTATTTATAACAACTCAAAACCTATAAAGTCATATTTAGTTATTAGCATTTTTTGTACCTCTATTATAATTTTCAATTATCTAACCATTTGTGATTTAAACAAAATAATTGAAAAAATTAAAATACTATTTCTAATTTGTATTGTATTAGGTTGGTATAGCTATTTTTTTGAGGTATATTCTTTCAATTATTCTGCTAAAGCAAACAATATTTTTCCATTTCAAGAACCAAGTCACTTTGCTTTAGCAATTGGCAATCTTTCTATTCCATTATTAGTATTTACAAAAATAAGATTCAATATTTTTATTTTAATTAACTTATTTTTCTTTAGTTTAATGTTTCCTAGCACTGTTTTATTAATTTTTTCCATTTTAAATCTTTTTATTTTTTTTATAAAAAAAGATTTAAATGTAATTTTTAGAGTATTCATTCTTATTATTACTTCTTTATTAGTAATAATATTTTTTTTAAATTATTCTTCAATTATTAATCTAGAATATTTTATAAATAGAATTTATCCCGCATATTCAAAAGACCAAATTTATAACATTACAAATTTAACATACAAACAAGGGTGGGAATTTATTTATGTTAATTTACTAAATTCAAATTTTTTCGGTATTGGATATCAAATGATGGGTTCTGAAAAAATGCATTTTGGAGAAACATATAGATTAATTTTTAATTTTTCCGACACAATCTCTGGTAAAAATATAAGCGATGGATCATTTGTAATGTCAAAATTTATAGTAGAGTTCGGTATTATTGGCTTACTACTTTCTTTATTATATATAAAATTTATAATTAGTTTTATTTTAAGATTAAAAAAAAATCTTAAATATATTAATTTAAAAAATTACTCAAATTATAATTATTTTGATAAAATTTTCCTTTCCGAATTAATTATTTTTGCATATAGTGTTAATTACTTTATAAGAGGTATTAACTATTTTACACCTCAATCTGTTATATTTATTGCAGCATTTCTTTTTTTAATTAATTCAACTCAGAATGAAAAAAAATAAAATCATTTTTCACATCTCAGAAAATCTCAGTTATAGATATGGTGGCGTAAATAAATTTTTAAATATATTAGATAATAGTTTAAAATTTTGTAGCCATAATTTTATAGATGTAGAGAAGATTAAAATTTTTAATTTTGTTAAAATTTTAAAAAAAAATAAAGAAAATATTTTTCATGTACATGGTATATGGAATTATAAATTAGTGTTGGTAACATTATTAATTATAATATTTAAAAATAAATTTGTGTTATCAGTTCATGGCAATTTGAATAATTTTATTTGGAGGAATAAAGGTTTTTTAGTTTTAATACTTAGAAAAGTATACTGGTCTTTAATCGGTCATCCAATTTTTAAATGTGCAAAAAAAATTCATGCTGTAGAGAGCGTTGAGCGCTACAATTTAAAAAAACTTTTCAAGTATAATGAGATACATGAAATTAATCATCTTTTTAATTTTAATAAAAGAAAAAATAAAACCAAACAGATTAAAAAGAATATAATATATTTTGGGAGAATTGTTAATAATAAAGGAGTTCATAATTTAATTTCAGCATTTATTAAAACTGATTTAAAAAACAATTTCAAATTATTTATTTATGGACCTAAAGTTGATCGTCAATACTTTTTAAAATTAAAAAAACTTTCAAATTTAGATAAAGATAAAATTTTTTTTTGTAATCCATTGTTTGGCAGTCAAAAAAAAAAAATTTTACAATCGTCTTGGGTTTTTGTTAACCCTTCGGTATCGGAGGTTTTAGGGTATACAAACTTTGAGTCAGCAGATCACAATCTCCCTATTATTATGTCAAATAAATGTGGAATTTATGATAAGTTTTTTCCCGAAAATTTAATTGTAGAACCTAATATCAGACAGATTAATAAATCTCTCTCATTAGCAATGAAATGGTCAATAAAAAAAAGAGTAATGATCGGTCAAAAAGTAAACAGAATTTTTAAAAAAAAATACAATAAAACAAAATTAATTAAAGAATGGCAAAAATTTTATGAGCTTTAAAATTTTAAAAAATAAAAAGTATTTAATTACTGGTGGATCAGGATTTATAGGAACTAATTTAATTAATAATTTAATGCAATACAGTAATCAAATTATTAATATTGATTTGATTAAACCAAAAATAAATAAACAAAAAAAATTTTGGATTAAAGCTGATATAAATAACTTAGATGAATTAAAAAAAATATGTAATAAATTTAAACCTGATTTTATAATCAATTTAGCTGCAAAGACTGATTTAAATGGAAAAAATTTAGATTATTATAAAACAAATTTTAGAGGTGTTGAGAATTTAATTAAATGTTCCTTAAATATAAAAAAATTAAATAAAGTATTATTTTTTTCTTCTCGTCTAGTATGTAAAATTGGATATCAACCAAAAAATTTTAAAGATTATTGTCCAACTACTATTTATGGTAAAAGCAAGATTTTAGGAGAGAAAATTTTAAACTCAAAAAAATATGGTAATTTCAAAAAATGGAGTAATATTAGGATAACATCTTTGTGGGGTCCTTGGTTTGATGTTCCTTATAAAAACTTCTTTTTAATTATTAAAAGAGGTCTTTACTTTAAACCAACAAATATGAATGTATACAAATCTTTTGGATATGTTGAAAATTCAATTTTTCAAATAAAAAAACTTTTAATATGTAACAAAATTTATACTCAAAAAAAAAATTTTTATTTAGCTGACTATAAACCAATAGAAATTAATAAATTTGCCAATAGAATTGCTAAGACATTCAATTCTTCTAAGCCCAAAGTTATTCCACTTTCTATATTAAATCTTGCTGCTATTTTAGGAGATATTTTGAAATTATTTAAAATACCGTTCCCTATTACTACCTTTAGATTAAATAATTTAAAAACAGATATGATACATGATACAAATGATTTAAAAAAAATTTCTGGACCCTTGCCTTATGGTATTAACAAAGGAATTAGAAAAACAGTTAAATGGATTAATAAATACAATGCATAAATATCAAAATTTAAAACTTTTTAAAATTCCAAATAATTTTTATGGAAAAAGTAGGTTTGTTTTATTTTTATGGAGAATGGTAAATTTTTTTCTTTTTAAACTTTCTCCTGATATTATGTTTAATTTTAGAAATTTTTTACTTAGACTTTTTGGAGCTAAAATTGGAAAAAATGTATTGATACGTTCATCTGCTGATATTCATTATCCTTGGAAATTAGAAATTGGAGATAATTCATGGATTGGATACAATACAAAAATTTATAATTTAGGAAAAGTATCAATTGGAAACAATGTTGCAATTGCCCATGATGTTTACATTTGTGATAGTTATCATGATATTACAAAAACTTCATTCGATATAATTTTTGGAGAAATTATTATTTACGATGAAGCATGGATAGCCAATGATGTTTTTGTTGGACCAAATGTAACAATAAATAAAGGATGTGTTATAGCTAGCAGAAGTTCTGTATATAAAAGTATGCCAGAAGGATATGTTTGCAAAGGAAACCCTTGCGAACCTTATAAAATTAGAAAAAATACTAAAAAATAAAAATTTTTTTATTATAATAACTTTATTTTAAAGATAATATCTAACTTATTTTAGTGAAAAAAATCATTTTCAAAAAAATTTATTTTACTAGTTTTGAAAACTACCTGTTTGTACACTTGATAAATTAATTATAAAAAATATGAAAAAACCCATTCTACTAAAAATAGATACCCAAGGTTTGGAGTATGAAATAATAAAAGGTGCAAAACAATTTTTAAAAAAAACAAAGTGGGTAATATTAGAAGTACCTCTCAAAAAATTATACATGGGTCAAAAAAATTTTGAAAATTTGAATAATATGATGATTAAAAATAATTTTTCTTTTACGACAGTGTTAAATTTCCATAATTTACCAAATTCTAATAAAACAATGGAGATGGATTTGTTGTATACCAAAAAAAATGAAAAAAGCTAATTTACACTAAATGCAAAAAATTCAACGATTATTTACTTTTATGTTTTTTATTTTGTTTAAATGATCTGCTAATTTTAAAGAAAATTGGACAATAGATAACGTTGGATTAGCATGTCCTCCTGTCCTAAAGATAGAACTACCACATACAAACAAATTCTTTGTTCCATGTACTCTTAAATTATTGTCGACAATATCATTATTTTCTGAATTTGAACCAATTCTTGTACCACCCATATGATGATGTCCTCCATATTCATTTGTGTCAGGAAAGGATTGATTTTCATCATTTAGATAAGGTAATAAACCGACCCTACCTAAATCATTTTTAGCAATGTATTTTCCAAAATTATCCATAAATATCTTTGGTGTGCGCATTACATCTTTATCTTTTTTCCAATAAAGTTCTACCAGAGGTATATTATTTTTATCTTTATTTTTTTTTGAAAGTGTAATTCTATTATTAAAATCTGGTTTTTGCTCCCATGCCATTTTCAATAAATAGGAACAAGGATTATTATAGTCAAAAATGTTTTTATAAATTTTTTTTACAAAATTTGGAGCGACACAATACAAATCATCTATCACTCTTTTAACTTTTTCTGAAAGTTGCATTTGATAAAACCTTAGACCTAAATTGCCTATATGGTGTTTTTCAATAAATTCTTTTTTTGGTGAAATAAATTTATTTGTCTTCAATAAATCCTTAAGATTAAATATATTGTTTAAATTACCAATAAAGTAACCTACATCATAATGTGGGTGTTCCATCCAGAAATGTCCTATCTTCAAATTTTTTAAAAAGTTTGAATTAGATTGATATTGACTCCAAAGCAAAATCCTGGAATTTTCTATTCCACCACAACATATTATCAATTTTTCAATTTTAATATTTTTTATTTCATTTAAATTATTTACCTGGATCTCTTTAGCATTTCCTTCAATATTACCAATTATTCTCAAAAGTGGTGTATTTAAAAATAATAAAATATTTTTTGATTTTTTTATTTTTTCTAAATATTTTTCTTTAAAATTTACTGGAGGACTAAACTTAAAATATACTTGTTTGAAATCTCTGTTTAAATCTTTATCTTTAAAATTAGAATCAATTTCTAATATTTCACAAGCTTTTAATAGATATTTATCTAGGTCTTCCTTTTTAATTTCCCAGTCTTTAAAATCATATTCATCTAAAGTTCTACAAATACCAGCCCAATGATTTGAACTACCCCCAAAAAATCTTAATCTTGTAAAATCTAGAGGATAGTATTTATCTCCAATTACATTTCCTTTATAAAAATTTTGGCTGTTTTCACTATAATTTTCTCCGCCAGCTTCCAAAATAATAGATTTTATACCTTTTTTCTCTAATTCGATTGCTAAAGTAATCGCCGCTGGTCCAGAACCAATTATTACATGATCAAAGTTACTAGTATCAAAATTATTTATATTATATTCAATCATTTAGTCTTTTTTATTTAATATCCAACGTATTTGATTCTTCTTTTTAAATTTTAACAGGCTTAACATAGGTATTGAAAATAAAATTTTAACAAAATTTCTTCTTTTAATACTATATTTAAATTTCATAATTTTTTATTAACATTAAATTAATTATTATAATTATATAATATATTATGAAAATAAATATGAAAAAAATTTAATGAAAAAAATAATTTTTAAAAAAATTAATTTTATCAGTTTTGAAAACTATAGTTTTTTTAAAATTATAGAAAAAAAAGGGTTATATTTATTTCCAAGTGGACCAGGAATTGCCTCAATACAATCAAGCAAAGAATATTATAATTCTTTAAAAAAGGCTGACTATGTTTTTTTTGATAGTGGTTTTTTTGTTTTATTACTAAGATTTTTAAAAAATATAAGCGTTGAAAAATTTTCTGGTTACAAATTTTTAAAACTTTTTTTTAAGTATTTGAAATTAAATAAAAATAAATCAATTTTTTGTATTGACCCAAATATTAATTATTCAAATTCAAATAAGAAATTTTTAAAAAGGTTGGGTTTAAAAAAAATACATAATTATGTTGCACCTTTCTATAATACAAAAAATTTAATTGATAAAAGCTTAGTATCAAAAATAAATAAAACTAAACCAGATTTTATAATGACAAATATTGGAGGCGGTGTTCAAGAAATTTTAGGATTATATTTAAAAAAAAATTTAAAAAAGAAATCAACTATATTATGCACTGGTGGTGCGATCTCTTTTTTTACTAAAGATCAAGCACCAATAAATAGTTTTATAGATAAAATTTATCTTGGTTGGTTTGTAAGATTATTATTTAATCCTAAAGTTTTTTGGAAAAGATATTTTTATGCATTAAAGTTATTTCCAATGGTATTATTCAATAAAATAGATATAAAATAATAAATTTACTTATCTTAAATATCATTTTACTTAATTTTTTTAAAAAAAGCTTGTAAATGTGTCATTTTATAAAGTTTAAAAGACTCAAATAAACACAACCAGTATTGACAAAAATTTTATTAAACCTTAGGTTGAATCTGATGACAAGTAATGATTTACAAAATAAAATTATAAATTTCAAAAATAATTTTTTAAAAAAAGATAATTTCTTTGTTTACGAACAGAATGATTTTGATTTATTTATAGATAGTACTTTTAACTTTATAGAAAAAATATTAATATTTTTAGATAACAACTTAAAAATTAAAAATAATTTTTTAAATATTATTAAGGTGATTAAAAACACTATCACAAAAATTTTAGAAAAAATATTACGATCTAATCAAACATTTTCTAATTCAAAACTATTAGAAAAGAGATTAGATGAGCAACAAAAATTTATTGAACAAAGTGTTAAAGAAAATTTAGAACTAAAAAAAGATATTAATAAAATCAATGAGTCTTTAAGTAAATTATTAGAATATCCTAATAAAGTTTTAGAAAGTAAAGAACCTGAAAATCTTGGACATAATTCAATTGCTAGAGTTGATTTTTATCAAGAAGAAAATGTTAGATTAGGAAGCGAATTATTAGATACTAAAAAGAAATTTGATATTTTAAAAGG
>Ga0181564_10002699_pt1 | contig 15374 bp, 16 predicted proteins | sample 011ome_24_FD_134512 | JGI IMG/M metagenome (GOLD analysis project Ga0181564, IMG submission 134512) | Coastal salt marsh microbial communities from the Groves Creek Marsh, Skidaway Island, Georgia - 011513CT metaG (megahit assembly) | ecosystem: Environmental > Aquatic > Marine > Intertidal...
CGTCGTCGTCGTCGTCGTCGTCGTCGGTCGATCACCCCACCGCGCTCGTCGTCTCCCGTCGTCCGCGCACGCAACGCGTCGCGCAATGCCGAACGTTCGGCACTGCGCGACGCTAAGAAGCGATGCCGTACTCGAACCAAAGTCTCTTCGCCGCGCTCACCCGGGAAATCCCCAAGGCGTGGCCGTTCTTCTCCGGCATCGCCGCCATCGGTGCGACCGTGGTGTACGTCACCGCGGGCATCACCGACGCGGACAAAAAGGCGAGCAAGTTTGTCAATCCCGGGGGATCGCACTAGGCGATGATGGGCGCGCTCGCGGGGCGTTGACGCGGGTGAACGCGCGCTCGTGAGGGTGTGGATAGAGGATGGGCGAGAGATGATGGTGAGGGCGATCGCGTGGGGGTGCACGTGGACGTGGACGTGGATGCCACGCGCGACGCGAGCGCCAAAACATCATAGGGTTTGAATGGGACGACGACGCGGGCGCGCGACCCGTACTCGACGGGGCGCGATGTTTCGTGCGTGTGTGTTGCGCGCGCGTATGCGGCGATGTACGCATCGTCTCAGAGCGCGCGCGCGTGCGCCGTTGGATCCATTTTGTATTGTAATTCGCACGGCTAGGACCGAAGTATATTTCTAGCGCGCCAGGCGAGATCGCGTGTTTTGGCTTGCGCAGTTCCGGCGATTTTCCGATGCTGATTATTATCTTTGCTACACTAAGTCTCGGGCGACGCGGAAGAGAAATATTTGATTAACTCACTGTTTTTAATAGCCCTTCTTGATGAGCGACTTCATCAACGTTTCTCGGATGACGTTGAGTTCGGCGATACCTTCTTGCACGGCGAAGTGCGCTATAATTTTTTCTATGCAGTTCGCCGGCAAAGAGTGCAACCCGATGCGTTCGGAACAGAGTGGCGACATTTTCGCCGCATCTCTGTGAAGTACTAACTTCTTCCCAAGCTTTGGTGGTAGCTCGTCATCCACCGTGCTCATGGAACGAGTCATGCGCATGCGACCGCCGAGCGCTCCATCTGGCGACTGCAAGCTTCGATATCGATTGTAAATAATTCCCCGATTCACCTTTGCGGTGATTCGCGCGCTCGCGCGACGTTTGTTGAACGATGGTGGCGGCGAAGGTGACTCTCTCGGCGTATTCGTGTAGTCTCTTTCCTCTCCACGGCCACGTTTACCGCGGGATTCCACCTCCTCCTTGACGATTTTGGATTCGCGCTTCACCTTTGTATCCGCCCAGCAATACTCCTCATCCATCGGTTTCGACTCGAGCGCCAACTTTTCAAACGCGCTCAACACGCGATCGGCTTTTGATCCGGTCCAACAGTCGGGAATTTGATCAGCACGCAGCGTTCCTGACTCCTTCTCAACCACCGTCGACGACTCGGTTTCGCTGTCGCTGTCCGTCGTGTCGTCGCTATCGGATTCGCTACTATCGCCTTCATCACTCAACCGCCAACGTCGCGTTTTCGGCTCTGGAGGATTGTATCGACTTTTAAACTCACACATCAACAACGTGCGGACAAATAATCTAAAGCTCTCACTGCTGAATCTATGATGCACCGAAGGTTTCCAGTCAAACCACGTCGACCGCCTGGGCGGCTTGCACGTCTTCGGCACAAAACTCTCCAACCCATCCTTCCCTTCGAGCAAATACGGTTTATCATAAAACAATAGCGCAAATTTATGCACCACTTCCTCAGCACTAAACTGCTTATTCCTAAACTTAATCAACGTCTGTAAAAACGCCTGGTACGGTCGCTCGTCGCCCGCGTAGCTCGAACGAATCCTATGCAACAACGCGTACCCGCCATTCAAATTCGCCTGCGTCATCCCCGCTGGAACCTGAACGGCGACGACAAAAATAACAAGCAACATCATACATCGTCAGTCATCAATGCCTACGCACACGCGTCATCGTCGTCGTCGTCGTCGTCGTCGTCGTACGATCCCGCGTCCGCCCCGCTCGAGCCCGCGCCTCTGAGCCCACACCCACACCTCGATCGCCCACGCGAAAATGGCGATTCGCCTCCTCGAGGGACACATCGACCGTTCATGAACGGTCCGCGACGCCCACTCGAAAAACCCGTGACCGATCGATCGATCGATCGATATCGATTGAATCGCACGCGCGATCGATAGCGCATCGCTTTCGAACGCACCTCGCGTCGATCGACCCGCGCGCGGTCGTCGTCGCCGGCGTCGCGCCGCATCGCCGCCGCCGCCGTCGTCGATCCGCGCGGACGTCCACGTTCGCGCGGTTTCGCGGAGCCCGTCGTCCTGGCCGCGCCGCCGCCGCGTCGTCGCGCGGTCGACGCCGTCGCGCCGAGCCCACCGCGCGCGCCGATGCGCGCACCCTGCGAACGCGTGAGAAAAGACGCGCGAGCGGTCAGCGCGTGCGTGCACGAATGAAACAACTGACGACGATTCGCGCCGACAACGCGCGCGCTCGCGCACACTGCGTTGTAATTCCTTCAACCCATCGCGCGCGCACGCGTCGCATCACACGCATCGCACGCGTCGCGTCATCACCGCGCATACCTCGGGCAAGAAGACGTTGAATCCAGCGACCAAGTCGTCGTGCGTGGATAGCGTCTCGCGCACGCGCGCCGCGACCTCGCTCGCGTTAATCCTGCGCCGCGCACCGCGAAAACACGCGATAGAAATGTCAGTGCATCATTCGCGCCACGCGAACGCGCCCGCGCGCGGTCGCCGGCGACGTGCGCGCGCGATGCGCTCGATGCGAGGTGCGGTTTTTGAATGCGCCGCACCTCTGGCTCTTGAAGTCCTTCATTATGGTTAAGAAGCGTTCGTATCGCTTCGGTTCGGCGATGAAGCGCTCGCGGACGCGGCGGACGTAGTCCAGCGCGCGGCGCTGTTCATCCACGGACATCGCGCGCGATGGCGACGCGGTGGTGCGATGATGCGGGTGACGATGAGTGTCGCGTCAGAGGCGCGCTCTGACGCGGCGTTCGGTTGGTGCGCCATTCGTCGACGCAAGGGTGCGCGTATAGGGCGTGCGCACGGACGCGAGCGCGGCAGGGAGACGCGCGAGAGGCGCGACGAGGCGCGTGGAGGACGGCGCGTGGAGGACGGCGGCGCGTGGAGGACGGCGTGCGGGTGTTGGTACGGGACGCGATGCGGCGGCGTGGTGCGAAAGCGGATCGCGGTGATGACGACGACGAGGACGCGCGTGGGGCGGCGTCGCCAGTGAAAGCGGCGACGTCGTCGTTGAAGGCGGTGCGCGCGAATGGGTCTGTGGCGAAGGCGAAGAGGAAGGCGCCGGTGGCGGGGGGCGCGCGCGCGTCTCTCGCGTCGACGGGACGGGTGGCAAAGACGACGACGAAGCGTCGACACGTGGCCACCGCCATCGTCGTCGCAGAGGAGGAGGAAGAGAGCATAGATTACTTTGGGGAGGATTCAGAGGGGTATTCGGACGACGAGCGCGCGCCGCAGTATCCCATCGATGCGGTGGTGAAGGTGTTTTGCGTGCACACTGAGCCAAACTATTCGCTGCCTTGGCAAAGGAAGCGACAGAGTAGTTCGACGAGCACGGGATTCATCATAGAGGGGAAACGGGTGTTAACGAATGCACATTCGGTGGAGCATCACACGCAGGTCAAGTTGAAGAAGCGTGGATCGGATACGAAATACGTGGCAAAGGTGCTCGCGATCGGGGTGGAGTGCGACTTGGCTTTGCTCACGGTGGAGGACGACGAGTTCTTTGAGGGTGTCGAACCCGTGAGATTCGGCGTGCTTCCGCGATTACAAGACGACGTCACCGTTGTGGGATATCCTGTGGGTGGTATCGCTATTTCCGTCACGTCCGGTGTGGTGTCACGCATCGAGGTGACGTCGTATTCGCACGGCGCGGCGGAGCTCTTGGGGGTACAAATCGACGCCGCGATCAACAGCGGTAACTCGGGCGGTCCCGCGTTCAATCGCGAAGGGCAGTGCGTGGGCGTAGCTTTTCAATCGCTCAAAGATGGTGACACGGAAAACATTGGTTACGTCATTCCAACGCCCGTAATCGACCACTTTATTACGGATTACGGCAGGTCGGGCAAATACAACGGTTTTCCAGCGTTGCAATGTGAATTTCAACGATTGGAGAACCCATCACTACGGAAGAGCTTGGGTATGAAGCCGACGCACAAAGGTGTGGTGCTTCGAAGAATATCACCGCTAGCTCCAGCGTCGAAGTTTTTGAAACGCATGGATGTATTGATGCAGTTTGATGGTGTCGACGTCGCGTCTGACGGCACGGTGCCGTTTCGCACGGGCGAACGCATCAACTTTTCGTATCTTGTGAGCCGAAAGTACGTTGGAGATAAATCTAAAGTGACCGTGTTACGCAATGGTAAGGTGATGACTTTTACGATCGATCTCACGCCACACAATCGCTTGGTACCAGTGCACATCGAAGGCGTCCCTCCGAGTTATTACATTTGTGCGGGCATCGTTTTCACCGCTGTGTGTGTGCCATATTTGCGTTCTGAGTACGGCAAAGATTACGATTACGACGCTCCACTTCGTTTGCTCCACCGCATGATGCACGAACACAAAGAGCAGCCTGGTGATCAAGTCGTCGTCGTGTCGCAAGTACTCAGTGCGGACATCAATATTGGGTACGAAGACATCGTTAACATCATCGTCAGCGGCGTCAACGGGAAGCCCGTTCGCAACTTGAAGTCACTCGTTGATATGGTTGAAACTTGCACCGATGAATATATCAAGCTAGAACTCGATCAAAATCAGCTAGTCGTCCTGAACACGAAGGAGGCCAAGAAAAGTACGGCCGCGATTTTGAAGACGCACTGTGTTCAGTCAGACCGTAGCGTGGATTTGCTCTGAACGGCCGCCATCTAGTCCGCATCTTATCTTTCATTTAGCGCATTATCATCGGAGTTTCTTTACTAGTTCAATTCCTCGTCGCGGCCGCGCAGGCGTTCGCAAACGTGAACGAATTGGAGCGTGTCGCTTGAGCCGCCGCCTCGCTTTATCCACTTGATTACCAAAACTCGCTCTCACAGCCGCACTCATCGACTCCTGTTCCGAACGCGCGTGATCGAATCGATCGAGTCAGGACGATCGTGGCACGTTCACCTATCTAGCACCGTACGCGCGCCGTCTCGTCGACGTGAGCTTCGCACGATGTCCACGCCTGATGACGTCCCAAAGGATGCGAAGAGCAAGGACATCCCGTCCATTCTCCCGCTGGCCCCTGGTGGAGTGTACGCCGTGAAGTGGGAAACGCGTGTGATGCGCGCCGAGCCGTTGGCAATCACGCCCGTGAAGTACACGCCTCCGTTTCCGGTGAACGAGAGCAACCCACAGTGTTTCTTTGAGCTGCGCGCGGGCGGATACTATTTGGGGAAGGTTGTGTTCGAAGTCAAAGAAGATGTGGCGCCGATCACGGCGCAAAACTTTGTGCAATTGTGTGATTATCATTGCTACGCCGGGACGATGTTCAAAGTGTATCCTTCAAATTGGATTGTTGGGGGTGATTTCACAAAGTTGGACTCCGTGGTGTACAACCCGAATGATCCAGATTACTTTGATTTCGCGACACTTTTGCCCGACTGCGCGCCAGGTGGGCAAAGCGTATATGGTGAATGTTTCGATGATGAGAACTACGAGTTGAAGCACATTGATGCGGGGATTTTGACAATGCACAATGAAGGGGGAGTGACGCCGGGGCGCAACGGCAGTCAGTTTATGATTACGTTTGAGGACAAGCCTCAATTGGACAACAAGCACGTGGCGTTCGGCCAAGTGATCGAAGGATATGACATTATATACGCCCTGCAAAAGCTTGGTGATGCGCGCCAAGAAGGTGAGACGTTCCAGCGCATCACTATCGAACGCTGCGGCGTGCACAAGCCTTCGACGTTGAATACGCAAGCTTCGATCGCGTCTAGATCGCGAACGGCCGCTCGAGCAACGAGTAGTAGACACAATAGAACTTCACAACGCCACATTGGGCGTGGTTTTTTAGGACGACAAATGCGTGGCGGGTTCGCGCGCGCGCTTGTCGCGTAATCTGAGTGCGCACGTTGTCAATACGTATTTGCATGTCGCTCGCTAAAAAAATGAATTATACTGCTGTATCTATGCTGCTGTCGTCGTCACGCGCGTCCTCACACGTGTAAGAAGGCTCTTATTTGTTCTGCCTCCTCCCACGCGACACGTAAGCGCTCTATTACAGCGGGAGGAAATGTCTTGGGACACGCGCTCAGTAGCGCCACCGCCGCCGCCGAAGCCTCTTTCCCTTGCGCTTCATTCTCCGCCAGACGAGCTTCTTTCCTTTGTCGAATCGCCATATCGAGCAAGCACTCTATTTCATTAATTCGTCTCGGTTGTGTCGCAAATAATGACCCCCAATTTGCCTTGAGCTCGCGTAACGTTGTCTCGAGCGTCCACGGCGGCGGCGTGTGTAACATCTCGCTCCACACCTCTCCAAACTCCTCGCGCAATCCACCCTCGAGCACAATAGGCAGCACGCGGTCGAGCAACTCTAATAATTTCTCCATACACGCATTCACATCCGTCATCGCTCGCCCACCCGCTGGATGAGACGACGCTACCGGCGGAGGCGGCGGGACCTCGCGTAATCCGCTCGACCCACTCACCGCACCACCCCTCGCCGACGACGTCGGTCGCACGAGTTCCGACACCGCATGCGCGGGCACGCCATTCGCCGCCGCATCTTCCACCAGCGCTTGCGTCACCGTGCGTCGATACGTGCCTTCATCCGCGCGTCTGCAGCCGAGATTCGGCGCCAAGTACCCGTGCTTGTACCACTTCGCCACGTGCGCGAACGCGAACGGCCCTTGCTCGCGCCCTTGCGGATCGATGTAAAAGTACTGCGACATCACCCCCGCGTCGTCGTCGGCGTCTCCCCGTCGTCGGTGGCGGTGCGTGGGAGGTACCGCGCGTCGCCGAATGCCGAATGCCGCACTTTGCGCCATGGCGACCGGCGAATTCACGCCGAGCGACGAGGCGCACATGCGCGAAGCGCTCGCGGAAGCCGAGCGCGCGCTCGATGAGTGGGAAGTTCCGTGCGGGTGCGTGCTCGTGGACGATCGCACGGGCGTCGTCGTCGCGCGCGGGCGCAATCGAACCAACGCCACGAGGAATGGGACGAGGCACGCAGAGTTTGAAGCCATCGACGCATGGTTGGTGGCGAATGACGGCGACGTCGGGCGGTGTGCGTTTGGGTCGTGTTCGTTGTACGTCACGTGCGAGCCGTGCGTGATGTGCGCGGGGGCGTTGAGCGCGCTGGGGATCAAACGCGCGGTGTACGGGTGCGCGAACGACAAGTTTGGCGGTAACGGCACCGTGCTCGACGTGCACGACACTGGGTGTGGGTCGTGCGCGCACGATCGCGCGCGCGGTGCGCCGTATGAGTCCATCGGTGGTTTGTTTGCCGACGAAGCCGTGCGATTGTTTCAGGAATTTTACATTCGAGGTAATCCAAAGGCGCCAAAACCGCATCGCGCGCTCGCGCCGGAATCGCTCGAGCGTCGCGTCGGCGCGTCGGCGCCATAGACACACGCGATACAGTCGAGTTAGACTCATAGTCATACATGTAGTCACATAGTCAGCCATAATAGCACATCCATCGCGTGTTTGTACAGTCCTCGATGACTGTACAAACGTCGAAGGGCGGTTTGTACAGTCATCTTCTTTCAATATTAATTTTTTACACTGTTTTCTGCTCACGGTACACCCATCATACAACACTGCACTGCATCCTACTCGATTTTATGACTCAATTCACCCGCGCGCGCGTTCACTTTTTCACAAGCGCCGCCGCCTCGAGCGTGACTTCAACTTTCGCTCCGTGCGTCCACGCATCCTCGTCGTCCTCCTCCACGTCGTACCTCAACGTGCTCGTCTCCACGTGCTTCACGCTCGCCTCTCCTCGCGCCTCGAGCACTTCGCTCACCACGAGCGCGTGTTGCGTCGCCGCGCCCACGCCCGAGAGCTTCACCACGCCGTGCGCGCGGAGCAGCGCCTTGGCTTGGGTGAGGTAGTAGGAAAAGTCGCGCGCTTTCGAGTTGCTCACGACGAGCGTCGCGTCGCGCGCGTGCGTGCGCGACAGCACCGGTCGCGGAGGCGATTTCATCCTCGCCGTGAGATGCGTGTTTGCGCGCCGGTCGGGCGCGATACGCGCGGCACGCGCGTCGGTGTGCGGTCAAACAGGTGGTGCGTGGATAACGGTTCGATTTCAAAAAAATGTGGAGCCTTTGTGAAGATATTTTCGTAGTCGTCGGTCGAGCGTGAGCGTGAGCTTGATGTGTGTGTGCCCTCGCGTGCGCCTGGGCGCGTGTGGATGACAACGCTAAAATCGTGATATGACATTGCGCGCGAACCCCGAATGGCGCGCGCGGGGGGTGGATGGGCGCTAGACGTTCCGAGCGATCGCGGCGGCGTGTTGGTATCCGGCGGTTACGGCGAGGACGCGCGGCGGCGATGAGGCGAGGCGGATTGGGGTTTTGAATTTTGACCCCGCAATCTGCGTGCCGAGTTGTCCGCTGTTGCTGTCGCCCGTGCCGTAGATTGTGCCGTCTCGCGTGAGCATGAGGGTGAAGTATTCGCCCGCGGAGACGGAGACGACGAATTCGTGAGACATGTCTCCACTCAGTGACGTGGGTTCGTGGTTATCGCCGTACGTGCGACCTAGGGCGTTGGGACATCCCCATGTGTACACCTTACCCGATATGGTGCTCGCGACGAAATGACAGCGTCCCGTGGCGACGTCAGATGCGCTCGTTCCCGATGAAAATACCGCGTGCTTTTTGAGCGCCGTGGACGCCGAAGCGTCGGCGTTTGCGCCAGCGTATCCATCAAACCCAGTGTAGCACGTGTACACCTCACCTTTGGACGTCAGAAAAATCATCGCGACATATCCAATATCTACTTTAACCACATCCGTGATGCCGAGAATTTTCCTAGGTTGACTAGCCGATTTCGCGTTCGTCAACAGCTCGTCTCGCAAATTCCCGGCGCCGGCGCACGCGTTCAATCCCCACACAAAAACCTCGCCTTTTTCGCTCACCGCGGCGCTCGTGTAGCGACCAGCGGCGACACTTTTTATTTTCTCACCCCACACGTCGACGTGCACGGGAACACCCGACCGACACGCCGCGCCTCTGTCGCACGCTTCGCCCGGCGCCAGCGGCGTCTCTCCCGTCGCGCCTTCGCTACAATCACAATTCATCCCGCTATCGCACGTACACGACGACGAATCGGGGACGCGCCCCATAACTCCTTTTGCCCCAAGCTGTCCGCGGTCGTTCAAGCCAAAAGAATACACGCGTCCGCTCTCCGTGCTCACGACGGTGTGATATCGTCCGCACCCGACGCTCGTCGCGCGCTCGTCACGTAACGCCCCCAGCACGCGCCCCGGCGCGCCCATCGGCCCATCCCGCCCGATCTGCCCAGCGTCGGCGATTGGCGGAGAACCGCGACCGCCACCGCCATCGGAGGCGTTGCGGCCGGCAGTGTAGAGCGAGCCGTCTTCGAGGATGAACGCGGTATGCCCGCTCGCGGCGACGGCAACGACGTTTCCGAGCGCAGCGTCGAGCTCGATCGGTCCAGGCGGCAGCGCGCTCGGGCGAGAGGGACGCCCGACGCGGTCACCACCGATGCCCCACGTGTACGCTCGAAGTCGTGGGTTGTCGTACGACGACGAAGACATCGTCGGCGAGGATGTTGGTGTTGTCCCGACGTCGGCGGCGAAGTCCGGACCAGCTCGACGCGACACTGGCGCGCGCGCGCCGTACTGCGATGCGTCGACGTGTACTGCGCACGCGATGCACGCGAGCGCGAGCGCGAGACGCATCGCGCGTGACATCGGTGCGCCTCCAAGTGTGGCGCGCTGGTGGCGCTGCGTACGCTTTTATGTGACGTGTGATTATTAACAAAAAATGATGTGAGCGTTTACTTCTTAAACGACGCCACCCACGTGGCGAGTGTTGCGGCGCCGAACCCAGTGGCGCCACCTAATTTGTCGTTCCATACCGGACCGGCGATGTCCCAATGCGACCACTCGATGTTTTCAGAAACGTATTGCTTCAAGAACAACGCGGCAGTGATGGAACCGCCGCCGCGGCTACCGGTATTCTTCATGTCGGCGATGTCACTCTTCATGATGGACCACATGGAATCCGGCATTGGCATGCGCCAGGTTTCTTCACCGGCATCCTTGGCGGCGTCTTCCATGCGCTTGGCGCCAGCGTCCGTCGGGGAAAATAAACCGGCGATGCCGTCGCCGAGCGCAACAATAATAGCTCCAGTGAGCGTCGCGACGTCAACGATGGCGGTGGCGCCACAGTTCTTATCGGCGAATACCAACGCGTCAGCGAGCGTCAAGCGACCTTCGGCGTCGGTGTTGTTGACCTCAATAGTTTTCCCATTGGATGCGGTGAGAATGTCACCCGGACGCAAACCGCGGGAGCCAATCATGTTTTCGCAAGAAGCGATGATGAAGTGCGCTTCCACGCCTTCAGGCTTAGTTGCGGCGATAATTTTAGCCGCACCAAGAGTGGCACCAGCGCCACCCATGTCGAACTTCATCATTTCAATCATCGAGCCGGCGCCGGCTTTCAAGTTGTAACCGCCGCTATCAAACGTTAAACCCTTACCGACAACGGCAACTTTCTTCAAATCACTTCCTTTGCCCTTATACGTGAGATGAATAAACTTCGGTGGCTCGTCGCTTGCCTCGGAGACCCCCAAAAACGATCCCATACCGAGCTTTTCGCAATCCGCCTTTTCAAGAATTTCCACCGTCATGCAGTCCGAGTGTTGCGCGGCAATCATCTTCGCCACTTCTGCCATAGCACTCGGCGTCACCACGTTTGGTGGCGCCGCAACGAGTTCCTTGGTCATTTGCACGCCTTGTGCGCGAGCCTTACCCGCAGAAACGTCCGCGGTGACGTCGAGCAAGGACACCGACGCCAACGTCTTGGCTTGCGGCTTTGACTTGAACCGTTGATCCTCCGTCGCGCCAAGATACGCCCCTGCCGCGCACGCATTCGGATTGGCATCCGCACCTTTGATCCCGAGCGTCTTACACTTCGCCTTTTGCGCCTGCGCCGCAGCCACGGACCCGAGCTGCGTGAGCGTCGACGTCTTGGCCGCCTCGTCGCCCTTCCCCAACCCGACCACGCCCACGTGCGTCGCCGATCCACCTCTCGCGCGCGAAAACGCACTCGATCCAGCCTTCGCTTTAAACTCACTTTCTGCCATCATCGCCGACACAACCCCACCCGTAGACGCATCAAACGCCTTGAGCGCCTCGCTCGCGATGGCGCCGCTCTCCGCGTCCAAATCCTCCTCGCGTACCCCCCACACCACCATATCAAACCCCGCCCCCGCGCTCGCATCCCCGCGCGCGACGACATCAACACCACCCATCGCATCCTCCCGCACGGGCGCGTACCCTTTCCCACTCACCGCCATCGCGCGAGTCGTCGATGCGCTCACGCCTCGGCGCACCACCAATCCAACTCTCGAGCCTTCTCTCGCGCCTTCTCTCGCGCACGCGTGCGCCGATCCGCTCGTCGCTCGCGCGCACGCGTGCGCGATCGTCGTCGTCACTCGAGCGCACGCCGTGCGCATCGAACGCGCGCCCTCGTGTGCGGCGGCACCGAACGTAGGGGCGCAACCACCCGCGTTGGCGAAGAGACGCCTTTGGTTCGTTTTGGAGCGCAGAGGGACTCGTGACCAATCGTGAACAGGGACGTCAGACTAGGGCCCGGCGGGTGTCTCAGGGGTACGGCGTTCGGGCGTCATACTCGCGCGCGGACGGTGTTCGCGGCCACGACACGAGGCACACACGACGACGACGACGTGCGCGATGATGACTTTGACGACGACGACGACGGCGGCGGCGACGCGGGCAACCAAGGTGGCGGTGAAACCGACGACGACGACGAAAGCAGTGCGAGGGTTAGGTTTATCTCACCGATCGATGACGACGCGCGCGAACGCCGGGTCTCGCGCGTTCTATGACGATGGGATGTCTGCCGAGCAAGCGTCGATCGTGAACGCGGTGAACGCGTCGATGGACGTGCGCGCTGGTCCGGTGGTGCCGCGATCCGAAGCCGGGGATCCGTTTGGGTTGTTGCTGAAGAATAGAATCGTGTTTCTCGGGCATCAAGTGGATGACTTTAACGCCGACGCGGTGATTTCGCAGTTGTTGCTTCTCGATCAACAAGACCCGACGAAGGAAATTAAGTTGTTTATTAACTCTCCTGGGGGGAGCGTGACGGCTGGGATGGGGATTTACGATGCGATGCAGTTTTGCCGGGCTCCGGTGTCGACGGTGTGCCTCGGTTTGGCGGCGTCGATGGGTGCGTTTTTGCTCTCCGCGGGTGAGAAGGGGCGTCGCATGTCCATGCCGAACGCGCGGATTATGATTCACCAACCGCTCGGTGGTGCCAGTGGGAGCGCAGTGGATATCGAGATCCAGGCGAAGGAGATCATGTACCACAAGGCAAACTTGAACAGATTGATGGCGTTCCACACCGGGAAGGATGTGAAGCAAATAGACGAAGATACCGACCGTGATCGTTACATGTCCCCGTTAGAAGCGAAGGAGTACGGTTGCATCGATATCGTCATCGGTGGTGATGATGCGGGTCTTAAGATTGTCGGGGATGCCTCCGCGCCCTTGAAGACGAGAAAGGATTACACCTCGTGGGGCGACCGCGACGACGACGGGTCGTCTGGTTCTAGATTCACCGGTGAAACGCAAGAGTCCAGAGTTTAAGAGTTTAAACATCACTCTGGTTTCTCGATTTGAAGTGTCGCGCCAATACATACAATTACTTTCTATAGCACGGATTTTTAACGCAAAATTCATGAAAATCGCAACCTCTTTTCTCACTCGTTACAAAGAAAAACCAACGTCGCGAGCGCCCGACTACTAATGTGCTGCTGCAACGAGATGACTTTGTGCCGCTGGTGTCTCACAATCTTCTCAAGCTCTTCTTCTTGTCTACTTTTTTCGCCTTGCTGGCCGGAGCATCTTTGCTCGTCTCGGTCGCCTTGTCCGCTTCAGGCTTGGCGTGAATACTCGTGTACATCTTCGCTCGTCTAAAATACTCGTCATAGTCCTCGAGCAACAATTTACCAGCCTCCTCATTCAACGCACTTTCAGGAAACGGCTCGATTAACAGACAGCGAATCACCATCAAAATGTGTCGCAGCCCGTGCGTTGGTTGCCAGTCCCGCTTCAACGTATTCACGCAAATCTCCCCACTCGGCTGTCGAATGTTTGGATGAAAAATCTTCGTCACAAAAAAGCCTTTCGGGGGATTATTTGGGTAATCCGTCGGAAGCGATAACCGCATTTTAAACATCCCACCTTCAAACGGCGTATCCGTCGGTCCGTCCAACTCGGCGACGACGTCGGTGATATTTTCTTCATTCACCTTGACTCTGATGCCTTCCGCGGGCGTGGTCATCAGATCCTTCAATTGCCGCATGATGCATTGCACGGTTTCGGGTGACAAGTTTTCCCCCATTGCGGCGACGCGCGAACGCAAGCGATGCGTGTGTTAAAAGAGTTTGTCTCGTCTTCTCGCGGTGTCGTCGAGCGACAGCTGCGTTCCCCTCTGCGTTTGAGTTTGAGTTTTTCTGTCGACGAGCACCGCTCGCGCGATCACTGTCGATGCGTAGACGTTATGTGCACGCGTTCGCACGAGTGTGGTCTATTCCGCTCGGCGCTACGCTCAGCGGCGCGTCTCGGACTGCGGCTTGAGCGCTGTCCCGATGATGTTTCGAGAATCTTGTCTTGACATTTTATTAGTCTCGTCTTCACGCGTTCACGCGATGCAAACGCTGCGTTTGACGATGATACAACTAGAATTGATGATGAATATGACAAAGATGACTACATCGAAGTACACTAGTATGTACGCGCGTGTGCGTGCTACGCATGTCGCGCGAAGTGAGTTACACGAAGACGTCGCGTCGACGAGTACGCCCACGCTCAACTCTCTTTGAGCTCACCAACTGTGCTAATCCTTTCCGGTGACGACAAAGTAACCTAAAATGCCAATCAACCCAAACTTAAACCACGGATAATCATTCATTAATATCGTTAATCGTCCGATGTGCGGGATGAGAAGTCCTGCTCGACCGACGATGTGACTCTCGCGCAGCCACCGTTGGCCCGGCGCGTACAACGCCACATCATCGGCATAATTATTATCCCCCTTTGTCAGCATCAACCTCGAATCATCCTCCCAATCACCCCCATTCTCATGCTTTCGCAAAATCCTATGCACGATCGGAACCGCGCGGTTGTCGATTTCAAACACCACGACTTCGCCCACCTCGGATGCGCGTCTCTCGTTGCGCAACAACAACAAATCACCCCTCGCAAACGCGGGTTCCATCGACCCCGAAAGCACCACCACCACCGGCGAGTCCGAACGCGTCGTCAGCACCAGCACGCGCCAAATCATCAGCGCCGTGGTCACGATGAGAGCTAAAGATGTCCACTGTAAGGTGCTCTGACGCGTGATGCCCAGCGATCGCGCGAGTTTTTTCATCCTCGTCGGCGTCGCCGCCGCGGCGTCGCCGTCGCCCTCGACGCCGGCACCCGTCTGCGATGGCGTTTCGCCCGCCGCCGCGCGTACGTTCGAGTGACGCGCCATGGACGTCGACCGCACGCGCGTCGACCGCACGCGCGGACCTGTGGCGTAACCACCGCACAAATCGACGTGCGCTATGTCTCGCGAGCGGCGACAGCGCGCGCGCGCGCACCGCGCATCGCGACGGACCGTCGCAGTGTTCGCGTCGTGCGTCATCGTCACCGCGTGTCTGGCGGGCGCGCGCGTCGCTCGGGCGATCGCTGACGATGGCGCACTCGGAGCGGATGATTCCGGATTAGCGTTCGAAGACGACGGGTTGGACGCGCTCGGGGTGTTCGGTGCCGACGATGACGAGGCGAGTGATGAGATGGCGTCGTCGTCGACGGATGATGCGGGATTTGTGGGGTTTGCGGGCGATGGCGAGATGCAGGTCGGCAGTGATCTGGCGGACGCGACGCGCGACGCTGACGCGAGCGGCGCTTCGTGGGAGAAATTTCGAGACACGCGCAGTGGGAAAGAATATTATTTTGATTCTCGAACTCAAAAATCGCAATGGGAGATGCCAGACGGGTTCGTGGATCTTGCGACGGGTGAGACGGCGCAAGTGATGATGGACGCGTTGGGGCAGGAAAACGTTGGAGCGCGACTCGAAGCCGCGGTCGAAGCTGAACGTGTCGAATCGGAACGCCTGAGAGTCGAGGAGGAGCGCTTAGCTGCCGAAGAAGCCAGAGCTGAAATGGAGCGACAA
>Ga0181564_10002701_pt1 | contig 15364 bp, 10 predicted proteins | sample 011ome_24_FD_134512 | JGI IMG/M metagenome (GOLD analysis project Ga0181564, IMG submission 134512) | Coastal salt marsh microbial communities from the Groves Creek Marsh, Skidaway Island, Georgia - 011513CT metaG (megahit assembly) | ecosystem: Environmental > Aquatic > Marine > Intertidal...
AATTGCATTCCAGATGGTTTTAGAGCAAAGACAGACAAGGCGCCAAAATACTGCTGAAGTAGCTTTAGATGACGAATCTATTCAGTCTCTTGCAATTTTTCCCCTTGCAATTCCTTTAATTGCAGGGCCAGGCGCGATGACAACAGCCTTGCTAATAGCTGAAACAAATTCAAATGATCCCAAAGAAATGCTTATTAACTTTGCTCCAATTTTTGTTATTATTCTTTTGGTTGCATTTGCAATGTGGTTGTCAGCAAGTCTTTCGAAAAAGGTTGGACCAACAATTATAATTGTGATTCAGAAGATATTTGGAATACTACTTGGGGCTCTTGCGATTGAGTTTGTTGTTGCAGGAATTATTGAATCTTTTAAATTATAGGGATCTCAAAGATTCGCGAACAATTAAGTCCGATTTAAATTCTTTTGATTTTGTTTTTTCAGCAAGACCATCAAATTTAGCAATTAATATTTTTGCAGCATGCGCTGCCATTTTTTCAACGGGTTGCTTGACAGTAGTTAAGGCTGGCCATATTTGATTCGCGATAGGGGAGTCATCGAATCCAGTAAGAGATAGGTCTTGAGGAACTTGCATGCCCTTCATTTGAGCAGATTTCATGATTCCTGCTGCCATAGAATCATTGCTTGCAAAAATGGCTGTTGGGATTTTTTCAGAATGAAAAATCTCAACCCCTGCATCAAAGCCTGATTTAAAACTGAAATTACCTTGCTTTATCCACCGGTCATTGCGCTTGATTCCATGATTTTTAATTGCGTCTAGATATCCATTAAATCTCAAGTGTGATGCAGAGTGTTTAGGATGACCTTTTATGAACCCTATGTCTTTATGACCATGCTTTATAATTTCTGAAGTTAATGTATATGCAGCCTCATAATCATTAGAAGATACATAGAGTGATTCAGGGTTCATTGTGCTCGGAGCAATTACTGAATAATCTATTTGATGGTCTTCTAACTCTTTTAGAAAGTCCTCCATATCGCTGAGCGGAGGAGTCACAATCAAACCATCTATTTTAAAATCCTCTACAAACTTAATAATATCAGTTTTTAATTTATTAGACTTATAATCGCATTCTTGAATAACTAAATTATAACCAGTATTTTTGCAGGCATTGAAGATACCGCTTTGCACATCGGCAAGATACGATTTGTTTGGATTGTCATAAAGCAATGCCAGCATATAGGATTTCTTAGATCTAAGACTTTGGGCGCTTTTATTTGGCTTGAAGCCTAGTTTCTTTACAGATGCTAATACTTTCTTTTTTGTAGCTTCAGCAACATTCGCTTCATTATTAATTACTCTTGATACAGTTTTTATTGATACAGCTGCATCTTTTGAGACATCTTTAATTGTAACTGCCATGCTTTTTTTAATTATTATTGCCTTATCTTACTATTTTAACGATAATGTATGTTCTTTGACAACGATATCAATGGGGTGGTGTATTTATGTTGTTTAGCAATTTAGACATATTTATTGTCGCTTTTTACTGCGTTGGAATTATATTTCTAGCTCAATATGTTTCTAGATCTCAGCAAGGTGTTGAAAAGACAGCAGAAGATTATTTCTTAGCAGGACGATCGCTCCCTTGGTGGGCAATAGGGGCGTCTCTGATTGCTGCAAATATTTCTGCTGAACAAATTATCGGCATGTCAGGGCAAGGATTTGTTGTGGGTATGGCGATAGCAACCTATGAGTTAACAGCAGCGATTGCTCTGATTGTTATGGCTAAGTACTTCTTACCACTTTTTCTAGAAAAACAAATTTATACAATGCCCCAATTTCTTGAGCAAAGGTTTGATAAGAGAGTTAGCCTGGTGCTTGCGTTCTTTTGGTTGGCAGTCTATGTATTCATTAATTTAACCAGTGTCTTGTGGCTCGGATCTCTGGCAATTAATTCATTAACCGGTTTAGATTTATTTTATGGCCTAATCCTTTTGGCTCTTCTTTCATTAGCCTATTCTCTTTGGGGAGGTCTGAAAGCTGTTGCTATGACAGATATTATTCAAGTGGTTTTGTTAATCTTTGGAGGTCTATCAGTTTCATATATTGCGTTAAATCAAATATCTGATGGGGCTGGCGTAGTAAATGGCTTAAACCAAGTCTATCAATTACTGCCAGAAAAGTTTGATATGATTTTGTCTCCTGATCATCCTGCATATAAGGACCTTCCTGGAGTATGGGTCTTGATAGGTGGTTTATGGATAGCTCATTTTGCATATTGGGGCTTTAATCAATACATCACTCAAAGAGCTTTAGGAGCTAAATCTCTTCCTGAGGCTCAAAAAGGTGTCATGTTTGCTGCTTACCTTAAGCTTTTAATGCCATTTGTAGTTGTGCTTCCTGGAATCTGTGCAGCTGTTATTTACCCAACACTAGAAAAATCAGATCAAGCATATCCAATGATGATGTCATTACTACCAAATGGTATTTTAGGATTAACATTTGCTGCCTTGGTGGCGGCAATAGTTTCTTCCTTAGCATCAATGACAAACAGTGTGAGCACTATTTTCACAATGGACATTTATCGAAGTTACGTTAAATCAAAACCTTCCGAACAAAAACTGGTAAATGTTGGCAGGAATATGGCTTGGATTTCATTAGTAATTGCTGTTCTTTGTGCGCAACCATTACTCGGCAGCATGGAATCTGCATTTCAGTACATTCAAAATTTTACAGGCTTCTTTACCCCAGGGATTTTGGTAATCTTTTTAGTCGCTTTGTTCTGGAAAAAGGCTACCACCTTAAGCGTACTTGTTGCGGCTATTATGTCATTAATTTTGTCTTTGTTTATCTTTCTCGTGTTCCCTGAATATCCTTTCATTCATAGGATGGGGGTTGTATTTTTAATTTCAGGTTTTGCATGTTACTTAACCTCTTTGTTGCAAGGATATGATGATCAAGAAAAAGCAATCGATATATCAGGCATTAATTTTAGAACCGAGAGCTCATTTAATTTAAGTGCTGTCATTATTTGTATCATTTTAACTATTACTTATTTTCTTCTATGGTAATTGATCCTAAGGTAGCTGTTTTCAACAGCAGAGTGTTGTTAGTGGATATTGGTGGCACCAATATTAGAACGGCATCTGCTGATATTGGTTCAAGTGAACTTATTAATGCAAGTAAAAATAATCTAGATTGCTTAGGTTCGTTTGATGATATGTTGCAAGAATTCTTAGATGAAGACGCATCAATTAGACACCTGGTTTTCTCTATTGCTGGTCCTAAACTTCATAACTCCATAGAGATGACAAATAGAAACTTTAAGATAGATGCAGTCAATATTCTTAATAAGTTCTCAGTTGATTCCTGTCATATCCTTAACGATTGGGAGTCAATAGGACATGGTTTATCTCTTTTCAAGAAAGAGGAGATGAACTTTATTAATCAAGGCAATGCATTCAATGAAACAGCATTAATTTTAGGTCCAGGAACTGGACTAGGGGCAGCTCAAGTCATTCAAGAAAACATTGTACTTCCCACAGAAATTGGAAATAGCTCATTTGCCATTCAAGATCTATTCTTGGAGCTTGATCTTTCTAATCAAGATGACTTCAATGTTATTGAAGATTTAATTTCAGGAGGCGGATTGGCTAAAATTTATTCTGAATTTGCTAATATTGATAAATCTCCAGAAGAGATTGTAGCCAGCTACCATACTGATGAATTCTCTCAAAAGAGCATTGATATTTTTCTTAAATCACTTGCTCAAATCTTATCTGAGTTTGCTTTGGCATATATGCCAGGAAAGGGTATTTATCTTGCTGGGGGTTTAATGCGCTCCTTGAATGAATTCATTGATGCAGATTTATTTTTAGAAAATTTTTTAGTTAACAGAAAATCTATGCATGCAGATGCACTTAAACAAATTCCTCTTGCATTAATCAATCAAGAAATGACTTGTTTGCATGGCAGTTTAAATTTTATTAATAAAATTAGTCAAAATCGCAATTAACATTGGAAGATTCTATTTTAAATAATTTAACAGAATCAATTGCGGATTCATTAACCTCAAGCATTAGCTTGAATGGTAGTGCATCATTTGTGGTTTGCGGTGGTAATAGCCCTTTAGAGCTTTATAAGAATTTAAGTAGCAAGAATTTAGATTGGTCCAAGGTTTCAATTTTTTTAGGAGACGATAGGCTGGTGCCTGCTGATCATGAAGATTCCAATAATTACTTAATCCATCAATATTTAATTAAAAATAATGCTAGCACTGCATCATTTCGTTCATTGCTTGATCATAAAGATTCAATAGAGAGTATTCAGTTTCCATTTGACGTGGTGCTTCTCGGACTAGGTAATGATGGTCATTTCGCATCATTGTTCCCAGCTCAGTTAACTATTCCTAAGGCATTTGATGCTGAAGCCTCCCCAGCTATTATAGTATCAGATCAGGAACTGGGCTCACCTTCATATAAGAGAATTTCTATGAACTTATCTCTTTTGATTAATACTAAACGATGTATTTTGTTAGTTCCAAGCTCAGAAAAGAGAAAGATTATAGAAAAAGCATTTACAGACGATCAGTTGCCTTTGCATTTTCTTTTAACCCAACAGAAGGTCAAGGTTGAATTTTCAGATTTAGATTTTTAAGAACGGAGAGAGTATGAAAAACTTATTGTTAATCATTTTTTTATTTCAAGTACCAAATATTTTTGGTCAGGTTGATTGGGCAAGAACAAATACTTGTGAATATAAAAACTTTAAAAACTCAGATCTTATTGAGCAACTAATAGATGGAATGACAATTGAGGAAAAGGTTGGGCAAGTAATACAAGGAGATTTGGACTTTATTTCGCCAGCTGATGTGAAGAAATTTAAAATTGGATCTGTTTTAAATGGTGGAAATACAGCTCCCAATGGAGATAAATACAGCTCGGTTGAGGACTGGAGAAATCTAAGCAAGGCATTTTATGATGCTTCTCCTACCTATAAAGGTATTAAAGTGCCAGTTTTATGGGGCACTGATGCCGTTCATGGCCATAATAATGTTATTGGGGCAACATTGTTTCCTCATAATATTGGGCTCGGAGCCACAGGCAACACTGATTTAATGAGGAACATTGGTGAGGCAATAGCTCTTGAGGTATTGTCTACAGGTGTCGCCTGGACATTTGCCCCAACAGTTGCAGTCCCCCAAGATGATCGCTGGGGAAGGACATATGAGGGCTTTTCAGAGGACCCAATCCTGGTATCAAAGCTTGGTAAGGCATTCGTGCTTGGCTTGCAAGGTGAAGGGGATACCTTGCTTGATAATAATCATGTAATTGCTACCGCCAAACATTTTATGGGTGACGGTGGCACTTTTGAAGGAATTGATCAGGGTAATACAAGAATTTCAGAAATTGGTTTAAGGGAGATTCATGGCTATCCTTATTTTGATGCTTTGGATGCTTGCGCTCAAACTGTTATGGCTAGCTTTAATTCTTGGAATGGTAAGAAGCTTCATGGTTATAAAGAATTGTTAACTGATATTTTAAAAACGGAGATGCAGTTTGATGGGTTTGTTGTAGGTGACTGGAATGGTCATGGACAGGTTGAAAACTGCTCAAATGCAAAATGCGCTCAGTCCTTCAACGCTGGCGTAGATATGTTTATGGTTCCTGAAAATTGGAAAGATTTGTTAAGAAATACTATCAGGCAAGTAAAATCAGGTGAAATTTCTGAGGCTAGACTCGATGAAGCTGTGAGAAACATTTTGACAGTTAAGTCTAGGCTGGGATTATTTAACGGAAGAATCCCTCATGAGTTTAAAGGAAACTATTTGGGTCATCCGGATCATATTGCTCTAGCTCGTCAGGCAGTTAGAGAGTCACTGGTGTTGTTGAAGAACAATAATAATCTTCTTCCATTAAACCCCAAACAACATATTGGAATTATCGGTGATGCAGCAAATAAAATTTCCTCTCAAACTGGTGGCTGGACCATTACTTGGCAAGGAAGAGAAAATTCAAACGATGATTTTGTAAATATAAATTCAATATTTGAGGCCTTGAGTAAGCTTATTAACTCCTCAGGAGGCACAGTCGAATATTCTAGAAATGGAAAATTTTTCAAAAAACCAGATGTTGTTATCGGTGTATTTGGTGAGGAACCCTATGCTGAAATGCTTGGTGATTTAAAAGATGTTTCATTTGTTCCAACCGACCCAAAGTTTTTGCCAATATTGGAGGCTACCCATGCCAAAGGCATTCCTACAATCAGTATCTTTTTATCTGGAAGACCTTTAGTGGTAAATAGACAAATAAATGCTTCAGATGCATTCATTGCTGCGTGGCTTCCAGGCACAGCAGTAGAGGGGATAGGGGATGTAATTTTTACCAAAGATCAGGAGATGAATTATGATTTTACTGGAAAACTATCATACTCATGGCCCAAATCAAAAGATCAAGCTGTCCTTAATTTTACTGATAGCGTATACGATCCATTATTTCCATATGGGTATGGTCTGACATATCAATCCAATATTCAGATCGATCGAATTCAAACGAATGTGGCATTATCTAAACTAGACCTAGTCAATGTATTTTTAGGGGCTGCTTCTATTCCAGGAAAGGAATTTGTGGTTACTGATACTGGCCCTGAATTTGTAAATGATGACGATTTTCAAAGCATTAATGGAAAAATTAAAATAACTAGGTTTGATTATCAGAGGCAAGATGATGCAAAAAATATCATCTTTAAAGACAGTCAATCTCTTCAGGCTTTTGGTATTTCAACAGAATCACCAGTAAATCTTATTGGCATGAAGTCACCTTTTTATGAAATTGTAATGAGGGTAAACACACTGACTAACCCAGCATTATATTTCAGCGTGGGCTGCGGAAATGACTGTAGAGGATCAATTCAGCTCCCTACGGACTCTATGAATGAGTGGTCAACAATCAACATCCCAGTCTCATGCTTGGAGGATGATGGCTTAAATAAAAGTAAAATTCAGGTTAGAGGATTATTTCTTAGTGAAGAGAGCATTAATTTTGATCTTAACTCTATCATCATAAAAGATGGAAAATTGACTGGAAGAGAAGTTGGATGCTAAATAAGCTTAATTATTTGGGTTATAAAAGTATTGAAATTTTGCATAAATCTGTGAAGTTTCAAGTCTGATATTATCACTAAAAGGATTTGGCTCTTTGTAAAATTGAGTCCCACCTGCATAAAATATTGTATATGGGTTTGGTTTCCATTGTATTAGAGCCTCAAGAAAGTAGTCGTCACTGAAGTCATTTTTTTCAATGATAGTCCTGGTCGATAAAGCACCATCAATTTGATAATCCAACTCAAATCTATTTATCTCGCCTGCATAGAAATTCTCACCAGTAACTCTGTTTTTTAATTCTGAGTATCTATGACCAAGTGCAATCTTAAAGTTATCTGAGAATCTAAAGACGTTGTAGAGATTGTATTCAGTTGAATCACCAATTTCTGGATTATCAATTCTGTAAGCAATTGATTCACCTTTTTCTATCTCAAAACTAGTAAAAAAACTTTCCGAGGGATGATATTGACCTCTTATTTCAACATCTCTTTGCTCACCATACTGAATGCCATTAAATTTTTCACTTGGCTCATACTGCCATTCAATTGCTCCAGTAAAATTAAAGTTTGTTTCAAGCTCAATTTTGAACTGATAGAATTCTTGAGTTTTCTCATCTCTAAAATTTAGTCTATTGCGATTATTCCAATGAAAAGTTATTTTTCTTAATGTGCCTTGAGACCTATAGGTTCTTCCATACCAATAATTTCTGCTTTTATAGTCGTTTCTCCCAACAAAACCAACGTGCGCTCTGTAAGTTGGGGACACATCTTTAAATCTAATTCCTGCATAAGAACCATTCACAGCTCTTCTAAGACGAATATTTTTAGCTGTTCCAGAGAAAGATTCTCCATCCATTGCATAAGTTCTGCCTGCAAAAGTATCATCAGTTTCAATGAAATTCATATTGCTTTCTTGAGTATCACTTCTTGCGTAATTTAGGTCTAAAATATAATCATCCATAAAGTTAATTAAACTATCGAATTCAACCACTGAACCAGATCCACCTACTTGATAATCTCTATTTGTTGCGATTAACCCAACATGTGATTTATTGCCTAAATTTCTTTTTAACCTTCCTATCGTTACCTTACTTTTACCAGCATTACCTTTATAAGATCTATATTGCCCAGCTGCTAAATAGGGTGAATCGGTGTCTGTAGCTTGCAACAAATACACCGTATTATTTTTGCCCTGATTTATGTATTTAATTGCTCCTAGAGGATTGGTGATGGATCGAGTGTAAACAGTTTGCGTATCTGATTTAAGCAGTTCAGATCCTTCAAGAAAAAAAGTTCTTTTTTCAGGGTAGGACATGGCAAAAGTTTGATTAGCCATGATCATTGGAACATCAGACTCAACCTGAGAGAAGTCTGGATTGATGGTGTATTCAATAGACGAAGATTTTGATAGATCATATAGCCCAGTAATACCAATTTCGTAGTCAGGGTTCTGTAATTTAAAATCTTTGACAGGCCTGTCACCGTTTTGATTTAAAAATATGTAAGGATATAAATAATTTCTATAAATTTTTTCTGGTGAGCCTAAAAGAATTTCTTCATCGGCCTGACATGCATAACATTGTTCAGCCGGAAGATTTTTAAATGAAGCAAAAACAGTTTGAATTCCAGCCTCATATGATTTTCTTATGAAGCCCATTTTCCATTTTTGCACCTCAGTATCTGGTAGCTGAAGTTCCGCGAAGGGGATAATTAATTCAGCTGAGTAACCATCATCTTGAAAAGCAGTAGCGGATTGAAAAAGAATATCCCAGGAGTCATCCGGGCCAGCACTACTTATATGTTTTTCATCCAGCTGTACCCCTAATGCGTTAACCCCAATAAGAACACCGTATCTACCATCCCTAAATGGATCAGCCATTAAAGCAACATAGTCTTCATTCCATGTTTGATCTCTATTTTTTAAAGTCGCTCTTATTTTCTTAGGGTCACCATATGCTTTTATAGCTATATATAGATATTTTTCGTCAAACTTTACATAAGCTGTAGTTTTTAAACCTGCGGGTGTATTTCGAGAGGGCATGACCTCATACTCTAAGTCAAATATAGATGCCTCTTTCCATTCATCATTTGAGATAACCCCATCAAGAGAAATGTTCTCACTCAAAGTATTCAACGAAACGCCAAACAAAATGATGACAATTAATTTATTAAAGTATGTAGTTTTAAAATTCATTATTAAGGACGAGACATTTTAGTGTAAATAGATGGTAGATAGCTAAAAATTTAATAATATATTTAAAATAATTCGTGGGAAATTGATCTAATTTCGGTATAATCCCCAACATTATGGCAGATAGCAAAAAGAAACAAACTAAGGTTTATTTAATTCCAGAAAGTGAATCAAGAGATAGTCACACCTACCATTACTTGGCAGTAAAGACAAAGAAGCTGGTTATTGAAAACCAAAAATTAAGATTAAAAAAGTTTAATCCAGCTAAGCAAATCCATGAATGGTTTGTAGAAGCTAAATTGCCACCACATAGTAAATAATCTTTTTACTTTTTTTGCTCTTCTGTTTCATCCCGGTGCTTCTTCAGATAAGACATAAAAGGCGTCCCGCCAGTCCCTGTAATAGTTGATCCGCCTCGACCGAATGGATTTTTAATTTGCGATTGTTTGTGTATGTAGGTTCCTGCATATTCAAGATGCATTGCTCTGAACGCCCTTATTTCCTCTAGACAATCATTGTATTTGTTAACAAGTTTTCTTGAATCCTCTAAAAGTTTTTTAATTTGAGAAGTATTTTCAAGCTCAGAAATAAAATTTCTATGCTTTGGCGGCATGTAATCTCTCATTTCGTTTAAATAATGTCTCAGATGATCTTTTGTGTGTGAAATTTGCAAGGCTCCATCCAATGATGGAATTATACTGCTTTGTGCACCAGTCTCTCCTCTAAAAAATTGAGGTTTGTTATCAAACTGTCCCTCGTAAACAAGCCCTTTTTTTAGATCAGGGTTATCTTTTGTTCCAAAAATAAATGGGCGCACACGATGATAATAAATATATGGATCACATTTCTCAGGCATTCTTGCAAAAATTGAATTTACATTTTGCATTGACTCTACTATCTGTTCTAAAAATTTATACACTTCTTGTTCAGATGAATTTTTGTCACATTGTGATATTTTTTTGCATGCCTCTATAGCATCTGATGCAGCATTTTCGATGCATACATGAATTGTGACAAACCAATCCTCATCCACGCCACCTAAAAAATTATTTATTAAACCAACATTTCCTAATGATATCTCTTCATCTTTATTGATTAAAAACCAATTATCTAAGCAATAGCTTGCATAGCTTAGAATTGGAGGTCTCCCTTGATGATTTGCAGCCTCAACCCAGGGCTCTGCAAGGCAATGAGGTAATTTTCCATGAGGTTTTTCAGCACCCCAAATATAAGCATGAGCCATAAAGCTTAATTGGGACATAGCAAGTTTTAGATCCTGCCCCATCTGATTTACCAATAGCTCTTTAATAGATAAATCTTTCTTTGAAAGCTTATCAATGGTTGTTTGGACTTTTCCTGTCAATAATAATTTTGGGAGATTATTACATATTTCTTCAATTCTCGAACATGATTGAGAGTCTATTGAATAGGATTGTGCAGGCGCATTTTTTGGTAAGAAACCTTTCATATAAATCCCCCCAGATTTTTATAAAAAAGTCTAAAGTAGTATAACGATTTTTGTATAACTTAGTCTTGTTCTTTTCTGATTAGGGTTGATGAAATATCATCTCTGAAGATCTCTTCTCCAAACCCAGAAAATCTTTTAGCTATGTGCTCAGGTATGCTGACAGAATCAAGATCAATAAAATTGCTTTTTATTTTTCGTCCAAATACTAGAAAGTTAATATTGTGACTATTAAATAAATCCAATTGATTAAGCATATCTTCGCGATTTAAATAAAACTTTTCATCTAAAATTCTTGTTAAGGTATCAGCACCAATAATAAATACAGAGTTGGGGAAGAGTGCGGCTTTGTCTGTAAATTTTCCAGCTTTGGTTAACACCCATTCCTGTCCATGACTAAACTGGTCAAGCGTTGTCTCAATCTCATGATATGAAAGAGGAGGCTTATCAGCATTTTGAATGCATATTTCATATGCAAGACCTAATCCAGTTTTTTTCTCAGCGAGCTCACTCATAGAGTTATGCCCTGAATGGAAGGGATTAAATGATCCTGGAAAAATTAGCTCTGGAATACGATTAGATGATGAAACAAAATCAATTTTATTAGCAACCAACTTAACCCAATTTTTTTCGGCTTTAACAGTCTTGATCTCAAGAGAGGAGCTTTCAACCAACTTTTCATTTTGAACCTTACATGACTGGGCAATCGCATTGATTATGTGATCAGTAACAATAAGCTCTTCTTCTTCCCGAGTCAGCTCACCTTTCTTAGGGAATGTAAAAGAAAAGCTAGATGAATATTTGTATGTCTGTATAGCGATAAAAAATTTATGCTCCCCCTTTTTTGAATAATTTGTTGCTAGCGAGGCAGTAACTGCTACACCTAAGAGATTTTTTGGATTAGTATTTTGATCAATTTTTTTTGCAGCACTATAGGCTTTTGCTGCCATGCTTAGGGTAGTTCGCAAAGAGCAGTAATGATCTGGCTGCTTGAGTAGATAATAGTCTAAAGATTCTTTTGCATAGGGCACATAAGACTCTAATACTGATTTACTTGCGCCAGGTACTTTTAAAAACTCAGATATCGCATTAGTTCCACCACCGCTTGATACTAAAACAAATCTATATGGGGAGGAATGGATCTTCTTAATGATTTCTAAATATTGGGACATTTTAAACTTTAGCTATAATTCTTAATATTTTTGAGTGCATAATTAATTTAATGTGAATATTAGCAAGCAAACTCTAGAAAGGGCATTGGATTCAGCCAGTTTTCCGGTTGTTGCAGCATTGCTAGTTCATTTTACAGGAGATATTTCAATATTAGACAAATTACCTAGGCCCAATCAAGCAGTGTTAGGAGAAACTCAGGGATTTCTCTCTAACGATGACAAGCAAGTAATTAAGAAAATAGCCCTAAAAGAAATACATAAATTTTTTTCTACTCATGAGGCTAATGATCTCTATGTTCCCTCAAATCAAGAGCTTCATAGAATGATGAATTTTATAGTAGGAGAGAGCGTGTCTTCCGAATATATTCCTATGATGTTAAGTGACCTGCATCTTACATCTGATAATTCAAAATCAGATTTTGTAACCTCAAAATCAAATCTAAAAGTATTGATTATTGGTGCAGGCATGTCTGGAATCCTCGCTGCAATTAAATTAGCGGAGAGAGGAATCAAGTTTAAAATTTATGAAAAGAATATTGATCTGGGTGGAACTTGGTATGAAAACAAATATCCTGGAGCTAGAGTTGATATCGCAAACCATTTTTATTCATATTCATTTGAAGAAAACCACGAGTGGTCAGAGCATTTTTCCCAACAGCCGGAATTATTAGATTATTTTAAAAGGTGTTTTAAAAAATTTGATATTCAAAAGAATACATACTTTGAAACTCAGGTTACTGATATGAAGTTTGATGACTCAGCTCAAACCTGGGAAGTAGCTTCCATTAGAAATGGGAAAAATAATCTTGAAACAATCAATATTGTTATTTCTTGTGTTGGGCAGCTAAATCAACCAAAAATTCCTGATATTGAGGGCATAGATAAGTTTGAAGGCAACTTGTTTCATTCTTCACAATGGCCAGAAGCTGATGTAATTACAGGAAAAAAAGTTGCAGTAGTTGGCACTGGTGCAAGCGCGTTTCAGATAGTTCCCAGCATTGCTAAATCTTGCAAAGAGTTAACAATTTTTCAACGATCTCCTCCGTGGATGTTTCCTAACCCAAAATATCATGATGAAGTAGATGAAGAAAAAAAATGGTTACTAGAAAACTTACCTTTCTATTCACGGTGGTATAGGTTTTTACTCTTTTATCCCGGATCAGATCAGCTGCTTGCTTCTTTGTTTGTTGATCCCTCATGGAAAGATAGAAATGATTCTATCAATCAACAAAATGATGAAATGAGGGAGCTTTTTACGGCTGCTATGTTATCTCAAATCTCTGATCAATCTCTTGTTGAAAAGGTGATCCCAAAATATCCTCCATTTGGAAAGCGAATGCTCCAAGACAATGGTGCATGGTTGAAAGCACTTCACCTTCCAAATGTATCTTTGCTTGCAGAGGGAGTTGATTGCATTAACTCTAAAGGAATTGTTAGCTCGGAAAAGGAACATGATTTTGATACTGTGATATTTGCTACAGGTTTTAAATCACAAGATTTTTTTGATCCTATTAATATTGATGGAGGTTCAGGCAGTTTTAGAAGTATCTACAAAGATACGCCCCAATCCTATCTAGGAATAACTTTTTCTACAATGCCTAATTTTTTTGCTATGTATGGTCCAGGAACTAATTTAGCTCATGCCGGAAGCATCATCTTCAACTCAGAGTGCCAAATCAATTATATTTGTTCAGCAATAGAATACATGCTTACTAACGATCACAAAGTTATCAAGGTAAAACCTGAAGTTGAAAAGCGATATCAAGATAGATTCGATGAGAGGCATAAAAGAATGGTTTGGCAACATGCAAATGTCTCTAGTTGGTATCAGAACTCGCAAGGAAAAGTTGTCACCACATCCCCATGGAGATTGGTAGAATATTGGAATTGGACAAATAACTTTAATTCACATGAGTATGACTTTTAAATTATTTATTATTAGCTTAGTTACTTTTTGTGCCTTAGCTAATGCAGAAGACAAAAGGCCTAACATTATTATATTCTTAGTTGATGACTTAGGATGGGCTGATATTTCATTGAGAGGCGCTCCCATTGACACTCCAGCAATTGATTCCTTGTTCTCCGAGGGCCTTACATTAGATAGATTTTATACAACACCAATATGTAGTCCAACCAGAGCTGCCTTGATGACAGGAAGGGACCCATTGAGGTTAGGAATCTCATACTCTGTAGTAATGCCATGGATGAATAACGGAGTTCATCCAGATGAACATTTCATGCCAGAATCATTTAAAGCGGCTGGCTATCAAACTGCTATGGTTGGAAAATGGCACCTAGGGCATTCTCAAGAAATATTTCATCCAAATGCTAGAGGCTTTGATGATTTTTATGGTCATCTTCATACCGAGGTTGGTTATTTCCCACCATTTGCAAATCAAGGTGGCGTTGATTTTCAACGTAATGGAGTGACTATAGCGGATGAGGGTTATGAAACATTTCTTTTGGCAGATGAAGCTTCAAGATGGATCAAAGCCAGAGATAAAGATAAGCCGTTTTTTTTATATATGCCATTTATTGCGCCTCATAGCCCGCTAGAAGCACCAGATGATCTTGTAAAAAAATATGAGGACTTAGAAGATACAAGGGAGCTTACAAGGAGCGCAGCAATTGATCGTACTAGAACATTAAATGGTTTCTCTCCAAGCGCTCGACCAATGTATGCAGCTGTGGTTGATGGCTTGGATCAAGCTATTGGACAAGTTTTAGATACTTTAGCAAAAGAGGGGATTGAAGAGGAAACCATCATATTATTTAGTAGTGACAATGGTGGGGCTGCTTATGCGGGTGGCGGGGCTGATAATTTTCCACTAAGAGGAGGCAAAGGAGATACATATGAGGGAGGAATCAGGGTTGTAGCTGCGATGAAGTGGAAAGGCACGCTGGATGCAGGAAAAAGCTTTGAATCAATCATGACAGTCATGGACGTTTTTCCAACTCTTGCAAGTGCCGCTGGCGTTTCAATGCTTAATACAAAAGAAATTTGGGGAAGAGACTTGTGGTCTGCCATCCATAATGGAAAAAATATTAAGCTTGATAAAGAGATTTATTTTGCATCTGAGACTCCCAATTATGGAGAATTTCATACAACAGTTTTTAATGATAAGTGGAAATTAGTTCAGGTTATAACAAGCTCACTGTTGGAGATTAACGTAGAGAATAAATTATTTGATATCAATGCTGATCCGAATGAATATAATAATCTTGCAGATGAGTATCCAAAATTAGTTGAAATTATGGCTAATAAGATAAGGGAGTGGCGAGCACTTCATCCAATATCAGGCATAAGAGCTCAATTAGTTCCACCTCCCGGATGGAGAGCCCCGAAGGACTGGACAAGTTACACCATCCCTATTGAAGACCTTCAAGAAGATGCCTCTCTGGGTTTCGGTGCCCATGCTCATCAGATATTAGATTATTTAATTAAGGACCACGGAAGAATTATTTATGATTGC
>Ga0181564_10002711_pt1 | contig 15336 bp, 14 predicted proteins | sample 011ome_24_FD_134512 | JGI IMG/M metagenome (GOLD analysis project Ga0181564, IMG submission 134512) | Coastal salt marsh microbial communities from the Groves Creek Marsh, Skidaway Island, Georgia - 011513CT metaG (megahit assembly) | ecosystem: Environmental > Aquatic > Marine > Intertidal...
AATTCACCTCGAGCTTCTTGTTCTTTAAATTTTTGCACCAATTCTAAAGCATCAGGAATCACATCGCTACACAGCACAATCAGCGACCCTTTTACGGCATTTTTAACAACAAAAGTGATGGCTTCTTTTTCAAAAGGTATAATGGTAGTTTTCTTATTTGGGTCTTTCATTTTTATACCATCATTCAACATTTTAATAAGCTCTTCTTCTGTTCTTTCTCGTAAACGTTTGTCTTGACGGATAATAATTTCATCAAACATCTCTGCTGCAATACTTCCAATTTCGTTGGTGTCTTGTTCACGTCGGTCTCCAACTCCTGCAATAATTCCGACTTTTACAGTGGCATCTAATTCATCAGTAAATTTCTGCAAAGCTCTCATTCCTGCTGGGTTGTGTGCGTAATCTAAGAGAATTGTAAAATCATTAAACTTAAATAAATTTAAGCGACCTGGGGTTTGTGAAGCTGAAGGAATAAAGGTTTCTAAAGCTGCTTTCATATCTTCAATACTAATCCCTTGAACATGTGCTGCTAAAACAGCTCCTAAAACATTTTGAATCATAAATGTTGCTTTTTTCCATCACATCTTTTGCTAATGAAATCGGATTTTTAATTCCTTTGATTAAAGAAACCGCTCCAGCATTTAAGGTTTTTCCATCCATGATAGATGCATCCATTTCGTGGGTTTCATCCGCAGTAAAAACAGCTCCTTTACCTGCATTAAACAAATGAGAATTTTCTAAAACTAAGACAGCTTTCTCTACAGCATCCACAGAGCTTCCTCCATTTTCTTAAATTACATAGCCTGCATCTAACGCTTTTTTTAACACTGTTTTGTATTGCTTTTCCAATTCAGAGGTCATCATTCCTTTTACTAAAGTTCCTGCTCCGCCGTGAATTGCAATTGAAATAGTATTCATCCTTAAAATTTTAAGCAAAAATACATTTTAATTAAATTATAAAGCAATAAAATGGACTTCACAAAACAAATTTTCGAAAAAGCAAAATTACACCAAATGACATTGCGCTTCTTTTTGAAAGATATTGTATTTTGCGTTGTCTGTTCGAGCACAGTCGAGAACTTCATTTAAAAGTTCCTTATGATAAACCTCTCGACTGCGCTCGAGGAGACATTCTAATACTTTATTTACAATGTCAGATCAAAAAAGAGTTTTTTTAGTTGATGCGTTCGCATTAATTTTCCGTGGATATTATGCTTTTATTAAAAACCCAAGAATCAATTCGAAAGGAGTAGATACTTCTGCAATTATGGGTTTTATGAATTCGTTATTAGATGTAATCAAACGAGAAAGACCCGATCATTTAGCGGTGTGTTTTGACAAAGGTGGAAGTGCAGACAGAGTAGAGCTATTCGAAGCCTACAAAGCCAATAGAGATGAAACTCCAGAAGCTATCAAAATAGCTGTCCCGTATATTCAAGAAATTTTAAAAGCCATGCACATCCCTATTATGGTAAAGGAAGGTTTTGAAGCCGATGATGTAATTGGAACGCTTTCTAAACAAGCAGAAAAAGAAGGATATCAAACATTTATGGTAACACCCGATAAAGATTTTGCACAGTTGGTTTCTGAAAACATTTTCATGTACAAACCTCGTTTTGGGGGTGGTTATGATATTTGGGGAATTCCAGAAGTACAAGAAAAATTTGAAGTTACAGACCCACTACAAGTCATTGACTTTTTAGGAATGATGGGCGATTCTTCGGATAACATTCCTGGATTACCAGGTGTTGGAGAAAAAACAGCCAAAAAGTTTTTAGCTGCTTATGGTTCTATGGAAAACTTGCTAGCAAATACACATGAGTTAAAAGGAAAAATGAAAGAGAAAATTGAAGGCGCCAAAGAATTAGGATTGCTTTCTAAGAAATTAGCAACCATTATGCTCGACGTTCCAGTAACTTTTAACGCAAAAGATTTTGAGCTCGATCAACCAGATATAGAAAAAGTTACTGAACTTTTTAACGAATTAGAATTTAGAAACTTACTGGTTAATTTTACGAGAACTTTTAGTGCTAGCAGCGCTGGCGAAAAAAAGAGGCAACAAATGTCACTTCGAGCGCAGTCGAGAAGTCTGACAAAGAATCTACAATAAAAAAGCTAGCAAACACAAATAAAGACGGACAATTCGATTTATTTGCTGCGCCAGGAACTGGAAGCGTTTCTGATGAAGAAGTAGCTTCTGGTTTTAAAACCATTGCAACGACCAATCATTTTTACCAACATATAGATTCGCCTTTGGCTAGAAAACTATTGCTTAAAAAATTAATGCAACAAACATCGGTTTGTTTTGATACAGAAACAACAGGTTTGAAAGCTCTAGAAGTGGAATTAATCGGAATTGCATTTTCGTATGAAATTGGCAAAGGCTATTATGTTTCGTTTCCAGAAAACCAAGAAGAAACCAAAACTATTTTAGAAGAATTTAGACCCTTTTTTGAATCTGAAGGAATTGAAAAAATTGGACACAATTTAAAATATGACATTAAAGTCTTATCAAATTATCAAATGCCTGTAAAAGGGAAACTGTTTGATACTATGATTGCCCATTATTTGATCAATCCAGACATGCGCCATAATATGGATGTATTGGCAGAAACCTATTTGAATTATCAACCAGTTTCTATTACAGAACTGATTGGCAAAAAAGGAAAAAATCAACTCTCTATGCGAGAAATCGAAGTTTCAAAACAAACCGAATATGCCGTTGAAGATGCAGACATCACCTTGCAACTAAAAGAACATTTTACAAAAGAGTTGGAAAGCGGAAACGTAACCCAATTATTTGACAAAATTGAAACTCAGCTCGTTTCTGTGCTTTCTGCCATGGAAATTGAAGGAATCAACATCAATACAGAATTTTTAAATGGGTTATCGGTTGAATTAGCAAAAGATATTGATCGTCTAGAAAAAAGTGTGTATGAGCAAGCAGGGGAAGAATTTAATTTGGCTTCACCAAAACAATTAGGGATTGTTTTATTTGAAAAACTAAAGCTGGTTGACAAACCTAAAAAAACCAAAACAGGTCAGTATGCAACTTCAGAAGATATTTTGAGTTACTTGGCAAAAGAGCATCAAATTATTAGAGATATTTTAGAGTTTCGTCAGTATAAAAAATTACAAAGCACCTATGTTGATGCGTTGCCTAATGAGGTAAATTCTAAAACTAGAAGGATTCATACAGTATATGCGCAAGCTGTTGCAGCAACTGGGCGACTAAGTTCTAACAATCCAAATTTACAAAACATTCCGATTAGAACAGCACGCGGAAGAGAGGTAAGAAAAGCATTTATTCCGAGAGATGAAAATTATGTATTGTTGGCAGCGGATTACTCTCAAATTGAATTGCGAATTATTGCTGCACTAAGTGAAGAAGAAACCATGATCAATGCGTTTAAAAATGGCGAAGACATACATGCTTCAACTGCCGCAAAAGTATTTAATGTTCCGTTAGAAGAAGTAACTAGAGAACAACGTAGCAATGCAAAAACGGTGAATTTTGGAATTATTTATGGGGTTTCTGCTTTTGGATTGAGCAATCAAACCGATTTATCCAGAAGTGAAGCCAAAGAATTGATTGAAACGTATTACCAAACCTATCCAAAGTTAAAAGCGTACATGTCTAAACAAGTAGATTTTGCTAGAGAACATGGGTATGTAGAAACGGTTTTAAATAGACGTAGGTATTTAAAAGACATCAATTCTAGAAATGCAATTGTTAGAAGTGGCGCTGAACGAAATGCGGTAAATGCACCAATTCAAGGGTCAGCTGCTGATATTATTAAGTTGGCAATGATTCATATTCACAACCGTTTTGAGAAAGAACAATTTAAATCTAAAATGCTATTGCAAGTGCATGATGAATTGGTTTTTGATGCACATAAAGAGGAGCTAGAAATCATCAAACCCATTATAAAAGAAGAAATGGAAAATGCTTTTAAAATGGCTGTTCCTTTAGATGTTGAAATAGGGATTGGCCAAAATTGGCTAGAAGCACATTAATAATGAAGTCTATATTTAGAACTATTTTTATTTTATTTTCTACTTTACTCTTTATAAATTGTGGCGTTGTCGAAAATTTATTCATAAAAAAAGCACCTTCATTGATTGAACATTTCGATAATCAAAAAGAATTTCAAAAAAATTGGATAAACAATTCTTGGAAAAGTCCTGCTTCCTATTCTCTTGAAGATGGAAAACTAAAAATTACAACCAGACCCAATTCAAAAGACAGGGTAAAAGTTAGAAGCAGACAAGCATTTACAACAGGAAATTACACTTGGAAGATTTTTATCCCTACATTTAAACCTTATGAACAAGTAAGTATTGGCGCCTTTTTATATCATAATGCAGCCAAGGAATTTGAATTCGATTTTGAAATTGGATACGGTCAAAAAATTGATAGGGAGAAAATTAACCTAAAAGAAGAGGAAGCTATTGTATTTTGTGTATCACAATTTTCTCCATCAAACTCTAGTCATTTTGGAGTTAAAATGGGTGAGTTTTCTGATTTTAAAATGGAACTACTTGATGTTGATGGATTTTATTTGGTAAAATGGTATATTAATAATCAAAAGGTAAAAGAGCTGCAAACCAAAGTTAAAAGCACAATTAAGTTTAAGGCACATTGTAGTTTAGAAAATTTACACTTTATGGGGGATGTAAAAACATCATCAAAAAATTTTGTGTTATTTGATAGGTTTAGTTTTTTGAAAAACGAATAAAACATGCAAGAACTATTAGCCACTTTTAACGAAACAAAAGTATTTGAAGATTTGCTGCCTTATTATTTAGAAAAGAAAGCAATTACGCTTTCAGAGACAGAAGAACTTTTGCAATATATTGCTGTAAATTTTAGTTTATTAGGACTCATCGGTTTGCTAACAAATAACATCCCCTAGAATTCTATTAGGGAAACTATGTGATGATCCTTTAATCAATGAAAAATGCAATGAAGTTAAACATACTTTAGGCGATTTAATAGCAATTGCAGATATTTACATGGAAGTAGAACACACAGAAGCTGACGAATTTGTGTTTAGAAATGTAATGTTAAAATATCCTAGAAATCTAGTAGATGACAACGGCAATTTACTTAAGTAAAACATTTATCAACCTCTTAATATTTTTAAAAAAAAGGGCTTTAGCACAATTCAATTATTTCTGTATCTTTAACAAAAACCTACCAAATGAAAAAACGTGAATTCCTAAAAAACATCTCATTAGCTGTTTTAGGTGCTCCTTTTTATGGGAGTGCACTGGCTTCTTGTGCAGACGAAGCAGCAAAAACATCTCCAACAAAATTAGCAACAAATGAAGATTTTTGGCTAAAAGTAAGAGGTGATTACAAACTAAAACCAGACTATATAAATCTAGAAAGTGGTTATTACAATATTATTCCAACTCCAACTTTAAATGCTTTACATAAGCATATTGATACGATAAATTATGAAGGCTCTTTTTACATGCGGACCAAACGGGTAGCCGATAAAAAACGTATGTCAGAAAAACTTGCAAAAGTGATTAAAAGTCCGGCTAAAAATGTAATCATTACTAGAAACACAACAGAATCTCTTGATATGGTAATCAAAGGAATGGATTGGAAACCGGGTGATGAAGCCGTATTTGCCGAACAAGATTATGGTGCAATGAGAGTCATGTTTGAACAAGTGGCTAATCGATTTGGAGTTGTAAACAACATCGTTTCAGTTCCTAATCACCCTAAATCTGATCAAGAAATTGTAGATTTATATGCCAATGCGATAACACCAAAGACTAAGTTGTTAATGGTGTGTCATATGATTAATATTACTGGGCATATTTTACCCATTAAAAAGATTTGTCAAATGGCACACAGCAAAGGAGTAAAAGTAATGGTAGATGGAGCGCATTGTATAGGTCATTTTGAGTTTGATATGAAAGATCTAGAATGCGATTTTTACGGTTCTAGCTTACACAAATGGTTAGCGGTTCCGTTGGGTACAGGCCTACTCTATGTTGCCGATGAACATATTGATACCTTATGGCCAATTTTTGCCTCTCACAGTACAGGAGATGGAAATATTGCCAAGTTGAATCATACAGGAACCAATCCAGTGTATCATGATTTATCTATAGAAAATGCGATAGATTATTACAATATGCTCGGAGGAGCTAGAAAAGAAGCTCGACTACGATATTTGCAAGAATATTGGACAAAACAAGTGAGAAATTTTCCTAAAATTATTGTAAATACACCCATAGAATCTCATAAAGCATGTGGGATTGCCAATGTTGGAATTGAAGGAATAATCCCAACTGATTTAGCAAAAAAATTAATGGATGATTATAAAATTTTTACCGTAGGTATTAATGGCAAAGTGGTTCGTGGTTGTAGAATTACACCCAATGTATTTACAACTACAGATGAATTAGATGTTTTTGTTAATGCTCTTAAAGAAATGGCAGCAGCTTAATACCATTAAATTTTTCAAAGATTACCTAAAAATAGTTTAGTATAAAAACAAGAAAGATGGCAAAAAAAATAACTCGTAAAAAGGCACTTAAAAATATCTTGGCTGCAATAGGCGCTCCAATCTTAACAGGCCCATTATTAAGTTTTACAGACCATGCAGAGATTGACAAACCTGCACCTATAAGACCTATTGGAAATAGTGACATTAAAGATCCTGTTACGGCAATTACTATCGGAGCAGGCTCTCGAGGTAATGTATATGGTAATTATGCAGCTAAATTTCCTAATGAATTAAATATTATTGGTGTTGCAGAACCTATTGAGATTAGAAACGATCGATATGCAAAAAAACATAATATCTCGAAAAAGAATAGGTTTGATACTTGGGAGCGTATTTTTGAACAACCCAAATTTGCAGATGCTGTAATTATTACAACTCCAGATGATTTGCACTATGGTCCTTGTATGAAAGCACTTGAAATGGGCTATGATATATTGCTCGAAAAACCAATTGCTCCAACAGAAAAAGAATGTAGAGATATTTTAAAGCTGCAACAAAAAAATGGCAATATTGTGGCTGTTTGTCATGTATTGCGCTATGCTCCTTATTTTATCAACCTTAAAGAATTAATGGATTCTGGTGTTCTTGGTGATATCATTAGCATACAGCATTTTGAGCCGATTGAGCATATTCATATGTCGCACTCCTATGTTCGTGGAAACTGGCACAACTCTAAAAAAACAACTCCAATTATCTTAGCAAAATCTTGCCATGATCTTGATATTTTACGATGGATGATCGGAAAAAATGTGAAACAATTTCTGCCTTTGGCGAATTAAAGTGGTTTCGTTCAGAAAATGCCCCTGAAGGAAGCACTTCGAGATGTGCAGATGGCTGTAAAGTAGAATCAACATGCCCCTATTCTGCACTAAAAATTTACCATAGAGACCGACAAAGAACCTATGTTTTTGATTTTCCAGAAGACAAATCTACCCATGGTGATTTTATTTTAGAGCAATTGGCAAAAACAAATTACGGTCGCTGTGTTTACAAAATGGAAAACGACCAACCAGATCATTATGTAACTTCTATGGAGTTTGAAGATGGGGTCACTGTTAGCTTTTCTATGGAGGCTTTTACTTCCTATCATGGAAGAAGAACTCGTGTAATGGGTTCTTTAGGAGACATTGTTGGAGATATGAATGAGTTTACACATACCGATTTCTTAACAGGCAAAAAGACCAAATGGGACATCTCTGTTGAGGATGTTAAAGACTACGAGAACAGTGGTCATGGAGGTGGAGATTGGGCTTTAGTTAGCGATTGGATTAGAGCTGTAAAAAACAATGATTCTACTGCACTTAGTTCTACTCTTGATGCATCTATTGAAAGTCATATCATGGGATTCCTAGCAGAAAAAAGCAGGTTGGATAAAAAAACCATGACTATAAATTTATAAAAATTTATATCCAAAATAAGAACCTATAACTCTTAAAAAGAGTTATAGGTTCCTTAAAAAAATTACCTTCTTCCCCTTCTGTTATCTCTAAATTCTTTCATTTTATCAGAAATAATTTTCTGATATTCTTTTTTAGTGACAATTTTTCCTTTTTTAGGGGCTTTAATTTCTACTTTTTCTTCTGGATTTAATACAATTTCGTAACACAACAAGGTTGTATCTCCAGCACTAATTTCTAAAATTAAACCTGGTAATCCCCAATATTCTGAAGGCCCATGACTAACAGGGATTTGAGGAGTGTACCATGCTTCAACATTAGTCATTTTAATGTTTTCTTTTGTGTTTTCTGAATTGGTAGGCAATCGATCCCAAGAAAAATCATACCAGGTAAGATCTACCGTTGGGATAGTTGCTGTTGCTTTATAACTAATATACTTTCCTATTTTTTTTGTGTCTCCAGACATTGACCATTTTATTGGTTGTAAACTGTCTTTTACCAAGAAATTTTTACCATAAAATTCTTGGTTTTGAATCTGAAGATTGTCTTTTGTGTTTTTATATTGATCTCCTTGTGTAAAGTTTTTCCCCCAAGAATCTGTTGCACCAGAAACTCCATCTAACTTTTCTTCTTCAAAGAACATCGACTCTTGTTTGTTAAATGTTAAAACATACTTTTTTTCGAGCCTGCTCTTTAAACGATCCATGATTTGTTTTTTTTGTGCTTCACTAAATCTAGCTCCAAAATTTCCCAAACTCATCGTTGATTTAGACATATAATAAGCCTTTCCCTGAAAATCATTAATAGGGCTTGTGTCTTTTAAATTGATTGTTAAAAGTAAAATTACACCTAAAACACTGTTAATTAAAATATTATACTTCATCTTAAAAAGATTTATTGAGTTTTGTTTAACAAATATACAAAATAATTAAACAAAATAACATTATTAATGAAATTAGTGTATTCTATACTTCAATTCTAGGAATAAATTATCTTTACAAAAAAATCAGTTTTGCAAAACTATTTTCAAAAATTTTCTACTTTAATAAACGAAATTGAGCTCCCAACAAAGTTTACATTTCCGTTTTATTATGAACCTCATTTGCTTTGTAAAATAGCTGCAAAAGAAGTCCAAGAGTATTTAATAACACAAACAGATTTCGAGCATAATTTTGGATTAGATCTAACTAAAAAAAGCTTAGTAATTGGAAAAATGTTTGGAGTGCTAGTTGTTAAAAATCAACAAAATGAAATTGGATATATCACAGCTGTTTCAGGAAAATTAGCAGAGACCAATGTACATAAAAAGTTTGTTCCGCCAGTTTTTGATATGCTGATCAAAGATTCATACTTCCTAAAAGAAGAAGAAACTTTAAACAATATCAATATCGCTATAGAGAAATTAGAAAACAACTCAGAATATAAACAGCTACTTACTCTTTATAAAACAGAAAGGAAAAAAGCAGCGATTGACATAAAAGAAAAAAAAGAAGCTTTAAAAATCGCTAAAAAAAATCGTGATAGCAGAAGAAAGGCTGCTCAATCTGAGCTTAAATTAGAGGCTTACGTAGCTTTTGAAGAACAACTGAGTACAGAAAGTTTAGAGGCAAAATATTTTTTTAATAATGTGCAGCGTTTTTGGGAATATACCTTAACTGCTATTAAAGAAAAAGTAATTGTTTTTTCAAATCAAATTGATGCTTTAAAAAGAGAACGAAAACTAAAATCTGCAGCATTACAACAGTATTTATTTGAACAATATCAGTTTTTAAATAGCGCAAAAGAAAAGAAAAATCTGACAGAAATCTTTGTAAACACCACAGATCAAAATCCGCCAGCTGGTTCAGGGGAATGTGCTGCTCCAAAATTATTACAGTACGCTTTTTTACACAATTTAAAACCCATTGCCATGGCTGAATTTTGGTGGGGGCAATCGCCAAATAAAGAAATACGAAAACACAAACAATTTTATCCAGCGTGTCAAGGGAAATGCAAACCCATTTTATCGCACATGCTATCCGGAATAGAAATGGATACAAATCCAATGTTACAAAATCCAGCAATTGGAAAAGAGCTTGAAGTTCTTTTTGAAGATTATGATTTGATGGTAATTCATAAACCTGCTGAATTTTTATCGGTCCCTGGAATTCACATTCAAGATTCTGTTTATACTAGAATTAAACAACAATATCCAACCGTTACAGGGCCAATTATTGTCCACCGTTTAGACATGTCTACTTCTGGTTTGTTAGTATTGGCAAAAAACAAAAAAGTACATCAACATCTACAAAATCAATTTATTCAAAGAACTGTTTCTAAAAAATATGTTGCCTTGTTAGATGGAAATATAGAAGAAAATTCTGGGATAATTCAATTGCCTTTACGTGTAGATTTAGATGATAGACCAAGACAATTGGTTTGTTTTGAACATGGAAAAATTGCAGAAACAAAATGGAAAGTTATTGAGCGAAAAAACAATACTACCAGAATTGATTTATGTCCAATTACAGGCAGAACACATCAATTACGGGTACATACATCGCATCAATTAGGGTTAAATACACCAATAATTGGAGATGATTTGTATGGTAAAAAAGGAGACCGATTGCACTTGCATGCAGCTTTTTTAGAGTTTATACATCCAACAACAAAAAAGAAAATGTCATTTCATAAAAAAGCCGAGTTTTAAAACTCGGCTTTTTCGTATCTATTTATTATCAACTACAACATAAATCGATACGTTGCTTTTATCAAAAAGATATTATGTGCTGTTTGTCCAAAAATATTATCATTTAAACTTGGCAATAATTTATCCATTGGGTTTCCATTTCTAGTCAATCCTTGAGACCAAACTAAAAAGATTTCAGAGCCAGGAATATATTCCCAACGAGCAACTAAGTTCGATTGAAATTGTATGAATGAAAAGTCAGGATTTGAAATAGAAAAATCTGTTGTTGCATCTATATTTTCATCCACTAAATAACTGTCAGAAGCGGAATCATATGTAATTTGATTGGTATTGTATTGCTGAAATCTGTCTGTAAACTTACTCGCTAATGAATTTGTGATGTATTTAAAGTTATTATATCTTCCTCTAGAGATAAATGGAGAACCATAATATTGAATGGTCAACTCTGGTGTGATGGTATAATTTAACCGTAAAGACAAATTAAAGGTGTCTTGATCTAAATTTGCGTTTATATATCTTGGTATACTATTATTTCCGATACCCGAATATTCTGTGCTCACATATTGCAATTCTTGATTGTTAGAGCTAATAGATCCAGATAATGATATGTTAAAGGAGTTGATTGGAACATAACTTAAACTAAGCGATGCACTTTTATTTGTAAAAGAATTACTTTCTCCTGTTGTTTGTCTTAAGTTTATTTTGAATTGGAATTTTTTCCTTTTATCACTTTGCAAATACCAACTCGCTTCAAATGATTTTGGCAGGCGCAACATGGGCCCACCACGAAGTGCTGAATCTGTATAATCTATTACCGCATAATGCATTCCGTATCCCATGCCCCATTGATTGTTAAATGTAGCATTCGCATTGTTGTTGAATCCTAAATAGGTATGTTTTCCCTCAAAATTCCAAGAAACATAATGGTTGTAGTTTACCTGTAAAGATCTAAAAATAGAAAATGGTTTCAAGGATTTATAAGACATCCAGTTGTAATGTGTAATATCATCAGCATTTCGTTGAAAACCTATGTCGTTCATCTCTAATTCTGGAGAGCGCCAAGTAACACCACTTTCAAATAGAAATTTTCCTCCTCCACTTTTCCCAAATTTGACGTTTCCACCAGTACCGGTTAAAGATGTTCTGTAAGGGTCTACATTTACATGCGTTGCATCAACTCGTTGAAAATTGTGTCTTAAACTTGTCTGTGTATTATAAATGGCTTCTTTACTTCCTAAAACTTTACTCATCACTAAATTTCCAGCAGCATACCAAGTTCTATTGTTCCATTGATGTTTAAAATCAACTCCACCTGTATAAGCAGCATTATGAATATCTGTAATATTGGTGTCTGTTAAATTTTTATTAGCTGCAGTAAAAATCCCTCCGATTAAGGTATTACTATTGTTGTATTCCTTTTGCAATCTGGTTAAAAAATAATTTGTTAGAGGCTCAATCACTTCATCTCTTCGGGTACCATTATTATCTATTTCTGCAAATTCTTCTTGGGTAATTGCTTCTAAAATTCCGATTGACAAACCTGATCTTGTTTTTCCAGAAAACTTTGCAGCACCTATTATACTTGTATTTCCTGGTCTTTTTACAAATTCACCGGTTCCAGCTGTGGTTCCTCCTTGTGGGCTTCTACCAATTCTCCTTGAATAAAAAACATTGTCTCTTGTAAATGGTCCACCAGCCTGAGCTTCTGTGACTTGATAATCGAAGATGTTTTTATTCTCTACAAAAAATGGTCGTTGCTCTTGTTGAAAAATCTGAAAACCGTCTAATACAATTGCAGAAGGATCTGCTTCTACTTGTCCAAAATCTGGATTTACAGTAAAATCTAAAGTTAAGTTATTTGTAATTCCAATTTTCCCGTCCAATCCAAAATTTGCACTACTTCTTTTTCCTGTGGCAAATGGATTTCCTATTTCTTTTTCAAACGTTTCAGTTTGTCCAACTGCATAGGGTTGAATTTCAATTTGTTTTTGTGGTTTAATATTTTTAATTCCATGCAATTCGCCCATATTACTGATCCATCCAGCAACTGTTCTTGGCATTCTTTGCCATAGGGTCCGTTCATTTAATCTAAAATCCATTCGTTGTATTTGCATGCCCCAAATTTGTTCTTCTTTATCTGTAAATCGAATTTGAGTAAACGGAATTTTAAATTCTGCAGTCCATCCTTCTTCATCAATTTTAGTTTTTACAAACCATATTGGATTATAGCTTTTATCCCAACTTTTTCCATTTAAAGATGCAAATTCTTCTCCTTTTACTCCTGCTGCAGTTACTGTAAAAGCAAATGCTGTTCTTAAATCGTGGTAGCTATCTAAATTTATTTCAATCCAATCACCAACATTTCCATCTCTACGTGATAATCTTTTTACAATTTTATCTGGTTCTGAATCGTAACAACGAACAGCTAAATATAAATTCTTTTCATCATAAATAATTTTAATTTTAGTTTTTTGTGTAGGCTTATTCCCTTCAGTGGGAGACAATTGTGTAAAATCTGTATCCCAAGGAACCGTATTCCATGTTTCATCAGTTATATTTCCGTCAATAACTGGTGCTTTGGTTACTCTTTTTGTTCTATAAATTCTTTTTGGAACTTTGCTTGAGGTTGTTTCTTGGCTGTAGGCAATATGAACTATGCAAAAAGCAAGAAAAATTGAGAGTTTTTTTATCATTTTTAATCGTTGATTTTAACAGAGAAGCCTTTTTCATTTAGAAAAAGACATCGAATAAGTTAAGACTGTTACATTAACGCAACGAAAATAATAGTTTAGTCTCATAATTATTTGTTAAATCTTCTCTGTATACTCTTAATTTTCAACATGTAAAATAAACACAAACAGTATTTGTCAATTTAATATTTAATCGTACCTTTGCAGACCTTTTTTAAGGGAAAAATTTATTTATTAATTGACAAAAACTAAAGTGTAATGAACACATTAAGTTACAAAACAGTATCAGCAAACAAAGAAACTGCTAACAAAGAGTGGTTAGTTGTTGATGCGGACGGGCAAACATTAGGTCGTCTTGCTTCTAAAGTAGCCATGCTAATTAGAGGTAAATACAAAACCAACTTTACACCTCACGTAGATTGTGGTGATAATGTTGTAGTAATTAACGCAGAAAAAATCAACCTTACTGGAAACAAATGGGCTGATAAATCGTACATCCGTCACACTGGATATCCTGGTGGACAAAGATCGCTTACTGCTACAGAAATGTTCGAGAAAGATCCTACAAGATTAATCGAGAAAGCAGTAAAAGGAATGTTACCTAAAAACAAATTAGGTACAGCTATTTACAAAAATTTATATGTATATGCTGGCGCTGAGCATAATCAAACCGCTCAAAACCCAAAAGCTATTAACCTTAACGATCTTAGATAATGGAAACTGTACACAAAATAGGTAGAAGAAAAACAGCTGTTGCTCGTATATATCTTTCTAAAGGGAAAGGGAATATTACAATCAACAAAAGAGAGTTTAAAAATTATTTTACAACTCCAACTTTACAATATAAAGTTCAACAACCTTTACAATTAACAGATAATTTAACGTCTTATGACATTAAAGTAAATGTTTTTGGTGGTGGTGTTACTGGTCAAGCAGAAGCAATTCGTTTAGCAATTACTAGAGCATTAGTAGCAATCAACGAAGAGCACAGATTAGTCTTAAAACCTGAAGGATTACTTACTAGAGACCCAAGAATGGTTGAAAGAAAGAAATTTGGTCAGAAAAAAGCAAGAAAAAAATTCCAATTCTCGAAACGTTAATAGCATACTCGAATTTATTTCGGTATTTCTATACAAACGTAGCAGTGAATTGTTAATTTATAATTTAAATAAACAGTTTAGCATCTAAATATCTAAGACTCTAAAAAATAGGCTACTTAGGTATTGCTACATTAAAAGAAAGTAAACAATGGCAAACGTAAACATTAAAGAATTACTAGATAGTGGAGTGCATTTTGGTCACTTAACTAGAAAATGGGATCCAAACATGGCTCCTTACATTTATACAGAACGTAATGGTGTACACATCATCGATTTGTATAAAACTGCTGCAAAAATAGAAGAAACTGCTGCTGCATTAGAGAAAATTGCTAATTCAGGTAGAAAAATTTTATTTGTTGCAACTAAAAAGCAAGCAAAAGACATCGTTGCAGAAAAAGCAAAAAGCATTAATATGCCTTACATCACAGAAAGATGGCCTGGCGGAATGTTAACGAACTTTATTACTATTAGAAAAGCTGTTAAGAAAATGGCTACTATTGATAGAATGAAGCAAGATGGATCTTTTGATGCATTATCAAAAAGAGAAAAATTACAAATCAACCGTCAAAGAGAAAAATTAGAAAAGAATTTAGGTTCTATTACTGATATGACTCGTTTACCTGGTGCAATTTTTGTTGTTGATGTTAAGAAAGAGCACATTGCAGTTTCTGAAGCACAAAACTTAAACATTCCAATTTTTGCAATGGTTGACACAAATTCTGATCCAAGACCAATTGATTTTGTAATTCCATCAAACGATGACGCTTCTAAATCTATTGAAAAAGTATTGAGTTTTATTACTGATGCTATCGCAAACGGATTGTCTGAAAGAAAAGCTGGTAAAGAAGAAACAAAAGAAGTTAAGGAAGAAGCTACTGAAAAGAAAGCTCCTAAGGCTAAAAAAGCTCCTAAGGCTAAAAAAGCTCCTAA
>Ga0181564_10002721_pt1 | contig 15307 bp, 12 predicted proteins | sample 011ome_24_FD_134512 | JGI IMG/M metagenome (GOLD analysis project Ga0181564, IMG submission 134512) | Coastal salt marsh microbial communities from the Groves Creek Marsh, Skidaway Island, Georgia - 011513CT metaG (megahit assembly) | ecosystem: Environmental > Aquatic > Marine > Intertidal...
ACTATCTGATGAACAAAGGCCCGGCCTACGGCCAGGTCGGCGCTGTCCACGACATCCTCGAGGCGTCCAACGGTCAAACATACGTGGTCCGGCGTGAAGACGCTGTGGATGCTCGAGAACTCATCGAATCCATCGAAGGCATTGACGTGATGACCTCAAGCGCCGTCGCAGCCGCCAGCCTCCTGCAGGCGGTTGAATCGGGCGAGGTCGGCAAGGACGACTGCATCCTGTTGAACATCAGCGGAGGTGGAACGCAACGCCTCAAGCAGGACATGGAAACGAGGACCGTCGAGCCTTGGTTGCGGGTCAAAAAAGCAACTGGCGTTGACGCTATTCTTGAAAAATTGGCCGCTGAATGAGCGGTGTTGAGCAGAGCGCAGGTTCAAAGATGGTGCTCCCTTAGGTGCAGGTGAGGCGTGAGCATGGTTGAGGCAGCGTGGATTGAGGCTGAGGTCTTGAAAGCCGTTCCAGAAGCCACGGTCGAAGTCATTGACCTGCACGGCTCAGGGGACCACTTCCACGTGCGCGTCATCTCCGAGACGTTCGAGGGCGTTCGTCCTCTTCAGCGCCAAAAGCAGGTGTTGGCCGTCATGAAACAACACATCCCTCATCCCGTTCACGCACTTGACCTCAAGTGCATGACCCCCGCCCAAGCCGAAACGGCTGGCGATACAGCCTTTGACCCGCACGGCGGCGGGCAAGGCATCCACATCCGCCGCATACAGAGAAACAAGGAGTGAACCCCATGAACTGGACCCCAGAAGAACTGCAAAGCCTCGTCGACGACCATCCCCTCGTGCTCTTCATGAAGGGCAGCCCGAACCAACCTCAGTGCGGTTTTTCCAACCGTGCAGCACAGGTGCTTCAAAGCCTCGGAGAGGAATTCGCCTCCGTGAACGTTCTCAGCGACCCACGAGCCATCCCTTCCATTTGCGCTTGGTCGGACTTCCCCACCATGCCGCAAGTCTTCGTCCACGGCGAACTCATCGGCGGGTCTGACATTGCCCTCGAGATGCTGCAAGATGGTAGCCTGCGCGAGATGTTTGACGCCGGTCGTCAGGCTTGAACGTCAGTTTTGCTCATCATCAAACTTCAGTTCGCGTGCCTTTTGCATGGCGTCATCATCGGTGAACCAAAACGTCGGTGTTTTACCAAGGGCCTTGTCCCACTGTTGAACAGCGCGAGCAAACATCTCACCTTGAGTGTATGATTTGCACCACTTGAGGTACCAATCCATCTGTTCCTTCATCTCCTCTTCATCATCAGACAATTGTCGCTTGAGCGTCTCGGCTTGAAGGGCATAGAGGACGAGCCAGACGGGTGAAAGAGCGTAGGTTGCAAAGGGGTTTCGTTCGGTGTCAACGTTGCGCCATTCCGTCCACAAGGAAAATACTTGATCGTAGAGGAAGCCAACGAGCAACACACCAAACATGACCGTCATGAAAATCGTCACCAAACCGACATAGGTCAGGGGGATGCCGAAGAGTTCGGAATCGAAACAGAGCATCCCATCGCCGCAGCCTGGTTCAAAGCGCCATCGTAGATAGGGCCAAACCAGGAGGGTGATGGTGGTCCCCCACAAGAGGAGGCTGACCACCGCTTGGGATTGCTGCATTCGCCAATATTGGCGCATCACCCACTTTTTGAAGAAGGAGGGGTTTCCCGAAGGCTCATCCATGGCAATGAGCCTTGGTCCATCATACATGAAGCAATCGCAGAAACGCTTGCTGAGGACATGGTCTCTGCCACCGGGATTGAGCGGCGTGTCGCGAGCAGATTATCTACCAAACGCTACCAAGGCCGCCCATGGCTCGCCCTTCTCGTTGGAGCGATGAGCGAAAAGCCAACCGTGAACAAGCGGAGTGGATCGTTGGTTGGCTTCGCACCAACGGCCCCGCTACCACGCCTGAAATCATCCAGGCGCTTGAGGCGGAGGGCCGAGCGGTTCGTGCCCACATCCTTCAACGGGCTCTTCGCAAATCGCCCTTTGTCCACCGCATCGGTTCATCCGAAGGTGAGCGTGGAACGGTGAGTCGGTGGGCTTGGGGGCTGGATGAGGACGAGGCGGCCGTTCGTGGCGGAAGTGATTGAAAGCCCGCTCTCCTTGGACGAATCATGACCGAGACGGCTGCGCGTACACCCTCCAGCGGGAGGGACGCTTCGTGGTTGGTCGGAGCGGACTTGGCGGCCGTGGCCTTGGCCTTCACCGGCCAAATCATGCTCACGCACGCGCTGCTCGCCGAACATTACGGTTGGATGGTGCTGGCCATTGACCTCTACGCCTCGTTGTTTTTAGTCATCGATTTGGGGCTTCCAACGCTGCTGGCACGGGACGGCACACGTGCTCCATCGATGGTGCCTGCCGCCGTGTGGCGTACGTACCGTTGGCAAGCCATGGCCGCCTTGCCCTTTGTTCTCCTCGCCCTCGTCGCTCGGCCCGAAGCTTGGCTCAACGTGGACGGGCCGGCGACGTTGCTGATGTTGGCGGCCATGATCGCCCTTGTTCATGTCGCCTCGTATGCACCGCGTTCAGGTTTGCGCGTGTTGGGTGAAGCACGCCTCGAGGCGTTGAGCAAAGTCGCAGAGCGAGGTGTGACGGTCGCCGCCTATGGCGTGCTGGTGTGGCAAGGCTCCACTTCGGCCACCGCCTTCACTGCGGCTTTTCTGGTCGGCGCTCTCACCGGCTGGGCCTTGGCGTTGTGGTGGCTTCTACGAGTCGCTCCGCCCGCCCCCGAACGGGTCGAATGGGTGCGATTGGGTGAGGCTTGGGTTTCGCCTGGCTCACTCGTGATGTCGGCCCTCCCCTTTGCCATTACATTGGGCATCCTACCTTACGTGATCCGTATAGAGAAATTCATGGTGGCCGCTTCGGGCGATGCCACCCTGGGTGCGGTGTTCCATGTCGCCCAGTTGGCATGGCTTGCCGGCTTGGTGGTGCCCGCTGCGATTCGGTCCGCCCTTCTGCCCGTCCTCGGTGCAGCAAGGGGCCACCCAGAGCGTCATCACCGCGAGATGCACCAAGCGACTGACCTCTGTTTCGGTTTGCTTCCGTACGGTTTGTTCGGTGGCTACCTCATCATGAGGTTCTTTGCCCCGTTGGCGTTTCCATCCTCCTACCTCGACGGTACCTACGGTGCGTCAGCCGTGGACGTGTTCACCGTTTTGCTCGCCGGTTGGGTCCTGACCTTGTTGGCTACGCCAACCTACACCAGCCTCATGGCCGGTCCACGTCCGTGGCGGTTCACGCTGTTCATCGTGCTCGTGTTGCTGGCAGCGGTTCTGTTCGGCTACGGATTGGTGATGCAGGGCCCTGCAGACCCCGGCCAGAAACTGTTCGCTGCAGCTCTGGCCAGTTCACTTTCTGCCGGAGTGTTGTTGGTGCTTTCATGGCACATGAGCGAGGCTTGGGCCATGGTTCGTGCGCGAAAGGACGATTGGTCGTTGGCCTTGCTCGGGAGTGCGTTTGTGGTGGTTGGCCTCGTTTCAGGCACCGCCTGGTGGGTGTTTGGCCTCCCGCTCTTCTTCTTCACGCAACGAGGGTGGAGAGCAATTCGCTCCACGCTTGACTGACAGCTTCCTTTGAGGCGAAGGCAAGGCGCTCTTCCACGGTCGTGTCTTCCGTCCATCCCGTTCGAAGCGCCGCTTCGATGCCGTCGGCCAGGGCTTCAGGATCTTCATTGCATACCCATTCACCGGGAAGGTAGTCGTCGACCTCGCCCACATCGACACTGACCACGGGCGTACCGCACAAGAGTGACTCCCTCGCCACGAGAGGTCCAGCCTCGCGAGTGGAGGTGATGAGCGTGACATCGGCGGTCAACATGCGGTCATAGACGATGTCCCGAGGTTGGTGGCGCAACGAGGTCATGCCCACCATCCATCCGCGTTGTTCCAGCGCTTCTCCGGTTTGGAGCGCCAGCAAATGACGCTTCTCGGGGCGTCGCGGGTCGGCGGGAAACAGGATGTCAATGGGTTCCTTCTTCCACGTTTTTTTCATCGGCCCGACGGGGCGTCGCCATTCCTTGTGGATGTCCGTGACGCAGGCAATGGTCACCAGACGCTTGGGTGGCGAGGGAAGGTCGGCAGCAACGGTGGCCAGCCGGCCGGTGACGCAGACCAGGGCATCGCATGACGCCACGGCAGCGCTGATGTTGGTTCCAACACCCCTCTGGCCAAGCCCAACGTCAAAGTCGTGGCCGTGGACGATGCCGGCCCATGGCACGCCCCAACGTGTGGCCAGTCGCTGGGCGAGGTGAGCAACAGGCCAAAGCGTGTGGCAGAGGATGACCTCCGGTCGCCAATCGCCCAGTTGCTTTTCCACCCACGTTGCTTTACGGCGGACACTGGAGGCTGTGATGCGAGGGTAAGGGTGGTCCGGAAGGGCGAAAAACCGAGGAACGAGGGTCTCGATGCCGTCGTGCTGCCAACGCTTCGGGGCTTTGGCCACGCCCATCATGGTCGACCGTCGAGCCTCTGCGTAGCGCGGCATCCGCGGAAGCGGGTTGACCACCTTCACCTCATGGCCGAGTTCACGGAGGAGGTGCACATGATCCTCAACAAAGACCCCTCGGGTGGGGTTCCTTGGAACGGGGTAAAGCAACGAGACAACGAGGATCTGAATGGAGAGGCCTCCTCAGTTGAGTGCTTGATGAATGACAGCGAGGTTCTCGGACACACTGGCTCGGTCGTTGAACAGGCCTGAGCCGACAACACAGTTGGTGACGCCCCAATCGCGTAGCATGGCGATGTTGTGGGCCTTGACACCACCGTCGACTTGAATCTGAACGGGGCGTCCTCCGCTCGCGACTTGCTCCTCAATGGCCGAAGAGAGTCGGCGAATTTTTGCCTCGACATTGGGAATGAACGATTGCCCGCCAAACCCGGGGTTCACGCTCATGATGAGCACCAAGTCCACTTCGCTCAGCACTTCCAGGGCCGCTTCAACGGGGGTGGCCGGGTTCAAGACAACACCGACGGTGGCGCCACCTTGTCGAATAGCGCCGAGCAGGCGGTGAAGGTGCTTCACGGCTTCAACGTGAACGGAGAGATGGTTGCAACCTGCATCGATGTAGTCTTGAAAGCAGGCTTCGGCGTTTTCAACCATCAAGTGGGCATCGAAAATAGCGTCGGGACCGAGCGCTTTTCGCAGGCTTCGGATCACGGGCGGGCCGAAGGTGAGGTTGGGCACGAAGTTGCCGTCCATGACATCGAGATGGAGCCAATTGAGGCCTGCATCAATCGCTTCTGTGCAATCGGAGGCCAAGTCAGCGAGGTCGGCGGTGAGGACGCTGGGTGCAATGATCATGTCATCCCTCAACCCCTTCCAGTCACCGCCATTTGAAGAGACTTGCCTTTTTTGGAACCATCCGATTTGGCGCAAACGCCTATAATGCGTCCTCAAGACGGGGTTTTAGGTGAAGACATGGGCGAAGTAAGAAACGTCAACGATAGCGAATTCAATGACACCGTCAACGAAACCGAATGGGTCATCGTTGATTTCTGGGCTCCCTGGTGTGCACCTTGCAAAGCCATCGGTCCCGTTCTCGAAGCGGTGGCACAGGAGCGAGAAATTCTCGTAGCCAAGGTCGACACAGAACAAAACACCTCCACTGCCGCTCAGTTGGGTGTACGAAGCATTCCAGCCCTCTTCATGTATCGAAACGGGACCATCGTGTCTCAAAAAACGGGCAGCATGCCCAAGGCCAAACTCCTCGCTTGGATTGACGAGGTCATGACGGCCGACGATTTCTGATGTCAAGCCAAACGGTTCTTCCGCTCCTCGTGGTGCTCACCGACGTCGCGCAACAACCGTTCCCGTAGCGCTTCGTGAAGCCACATGCCTTCCTCAAGTTCCAACAGCAAACCATGCTTCAACAAGTTCTCTGGAGGCGTGCCGTTCCAACCAACGCCACCGGCGAGGGTTTCCCAAGCGACGGGCGCTTCGGCAACGGCGAGCGTCGCCAACAGTTCCTTTTCCTGTTCAGGCAATCGAAGGAGGATTTCTTCATCGAGAAACCGAAGCCAATCTTTGTGCGTGGGTTGGCCGTACAACTCCAGCAGTTCCATGGCCAGCGGGTGGCCGCCGGTAGCGGCGTGAACATCTTCAGCAGGGGGAGTATTTCCACTCTCGAGGTTGGAGAGCCATGCCTCGGTCGCCTCGAGGCTGAGGCCTTTGAGCGGAAGTTCACGGACGGTGTCGCGAATGTGCACGTCCCGCCGGTCGTAGACACTCAATTCTGTGCGCGAGACGAGCAGGACGCGGAGCGGTCCTTTCTGTGCCAGTTGCAACAAGGACCCGAGCAGGTGTTGGGCTTTCTCACTAATGTGATGCACATCGTCCAGCACGATGAGCCAGTACGGCGGGGGCCCGCCAACGCTGTCTTTGAAGCGTTCTCGAATGGTGTTGGCGTCGGTCATGTAGGCCATCAGTCGGCGGCGCCATGCATCCACATCCATGTCTGCGCCGGGCGTCAGGGGCAAGGTCTCGATGATGCGGTATGGGTCGTGCGTTTCGTCAATACCAAACCGATGGAGCAGACTGGTGGCCAGCCCCAAAGCCCTGTCCCACGGCTGGCACGTGTACCAGCAAACAGAGAGATGAGGGTCGGTTTCCATGTGTTGTTGAAGCCAATGAGCGATGAGGGTCGATTTTCCAATCCCCGCGATGCCGTGAACCACCATGCAGGGGTGCCGATCGGCAAACCAAGCGTGCAAGGTTTCCAACTCCTCGTCTCGACCGTACACCGGACGCGTGGTCGGTGGGCGATTCGCATAGGTGGCATGAACGCCGACCAGTGGCGTCAATCGCCCTGGCTCGGGCAACCCGTCATCGTGCGATTTGCGAATACTTCCAAAGCGGATATCACCGTAGGTCAGCACACCTTCGTGTTGGGCGTGAAGGAGAATTTGAAGCAGCGTCAGTTCGGTTTGGAGAAGTCCCGGGGCCTCTGAGGCCTTGACCTCCAACAACTCCCCTTCCATGTTTCGAACCAGCACTTTCGTGTCGTCCAAGGCCACCTGACGCTGGCGTGCTCGAAGGCGCCCTTCTTCGGTCAGCTGCCAAGTCTTCTGCCGTCGTTCATCCCCTTGCACGGCTCGTGTATGTTCTTCCACCAGGAGATCCTTGAGGAGGTCCCGCATCGTTCGACTCACGTTGGGAGGGTGTTGGGCGCAGGCCTCGGCGATGCCAGGGCGCGTGAGGGCGGGGGGGACCATGTATCGGTCCGCCCATTCATCGTTGGCCAGCAGGTGGAGCAGGACCCTGTCCTTAGCAGCGACATTGACCTTGGGGATGTCGCCCGCCATGCTTGCGGCTATCGGTTTTGATTGTTCAACACTTGCCCCTACCGTTCGCTGTTTCACGCTAGGGCTGAGGAGCGCTGTTTACGCAAGATTGCAACAACCCTTTTATTTAGACGATGATGGGCATTCATGCGCTCTCAACCCAACCTCGGCCGCCCTCCCCGAACCATGGCCTTGTTGTTATGCTGGTTGATGCTCCTCGCCGTTCTCCCCTTGGCGTCCGGCGCCGATGCAGACGGTGATGGCTATGACGACAGCGTGGACGATTGCCCGTACGCTTACGGAACGTCCACCGTTGACCTCACAGGTTGTCCCGATGCCGATGGCGACGGCACCTCCAACCTCAACGACGGCTGGTCATCCAACAACCCCAACTTCGCTCAAGATTTCTATGTCAGCGGGACCAGCGTTTATTCCGTTGATCACAACGCCGACGGTAGCCTGGTCGCTGCCGCCATCGGCGACCGCATTCGCGTGTTCTACACCGCCACCTTCACCATCGCTGTCACCAGCCCCGACCTTGTCAACGGCAATGGCGCCTATGTTACCGGCCTTGACTGGAGCCCTGACGACCAGTACATCGCGGCCTCCCTCTCCGACGACACCGCCGTGGTCTTGTGGGCCAGTAACCTCACGGTCATCCATGACGGCATCACGCACAGTGGCTCATCCCGCACCTTCTCTGATGTTGGCTTCCTGGCCAACAGCACGAGTTTCGCTGTGGTGGACGAGGACTCGGGTGGATGGGGCGGTGGTAACTGCAACAGCTGCGCCATCATGCTGGTCAGTGTCGAGACCGGTCAAATTTGGCGTGAAGTCAAGCCCGGTGGCAACAACGGCGAGTACTCCTCTGTGGCGTTCTCTCCCGACGGTTCTCGTATGGCCGTGGGCGGCGAAGGCACGGCCTACCTCGTTGAGACCTCGGGTTGGACCACCGTGCGCGCCATGAACCCCGGTTTGGGCACCGACGTCCACAGCATCGACATCTCGCCCGACGGCAACACCATCGCCATGTGCACCGGCTACGATAACGGCGCCAGCCGATTGCGCGTGTTCAACACCTCGTCGGGTGCATCCATTCTCAATCAGCAAGCGACCAGCTCGTGCTACGGCGTTGACATTTCGCCGGACGGGACTCAGGTGGCGTACAGCATTGGCTACTACAGCACCAACGGCGGGTCTGTCTTGGTGTACGACATTGACACGTCGTTGTTGGTCGACACCATCCAAATTGCTCGGGGCAGCAACACCTGCAGTCAAAGTGGAAACAGCAACCCCTGCGGTACCGTCAACAGCGCCTCGTGGCACCCTGATGGCATTCACATCACGGCTGGTGTGAGCCGCAACTACAACGGCCTGTACTTCCTGTTTGCCGACCTCGACAGCGACAACGACGGCTACAATTCCACGGACCAGGGCGACGGCGTCGTGGATGCCTTCCCCGAGGACGGCACGCAGTGGAACGACACCGATGGCGACGGTTACGGCGACAACCCCGCCCCCGCCCACGAACCCGACGAGTGCATCACCACCCCGGGGACCTCAACGCAAGACCGCTTCGGCTGCCCCGACACCGACGGCGACGGTTATTACGATGCGGGCGACTGGGCCCCGCTCGACCCCCTGCAGTGGGTTGACGCCGATGAGGACGGCTACGGTGACAACTATCGCTTTGACCTCAACGAATACCAACTCCATGTCAACCAATCAGGTGACGCGTTCCCCAACGACCCCACCCAGTGGAACGACACCGACGGGGACGGTTATGGCGACAATTACGAAAACGCCTCGTGGGATTCTTACCGGCCTTCAGAATGGCCAGGCGTCCTGCTGCCTTCAGCCAACATGCCTGACGCCTTCCCGCTCGACCGCACGCAACACATGGATTCCGATGGTGATTGGATCGGCGACAACCCGAACAGCGACCGTGCCGACGCCTGTCCAAACCTCTATGGCGACTCACAGTACGACCGTCTTGGTTGTCCGGATACCGACGGTGACGGTTACTCTGACCCCACGGCTGGCTGGCCAAGCACCACGGATTGTTATGGCGCTGATGCATTCCCCTCCGACCCCACCCAGTGGTGCGATGAAGACAACGACGGCTTCGGCAGCAACCCAGATGGGAACAACCCTGACGACTGTCCCAACAACGCCGGCTCGTCCACCATCGACCGCGTGGGTTGTGTTGACCGAGACGGCGATGGGTACTCCAATGCCGGCGACCCCTTCCCCGACGACCCCACACAGTGGTCCGACCGGGACGGTGACAACCGAGGCGACAACGCTTCGGGCAACAACCCCGACGCTTTCCCTGACGACACGAGTCAATGGAAGGACAGCGACGGTGACGGCTACGGCGACAACCCCGGTGGAAACAACGGTGACGACTTCCCTTCCGATGCCACGCAATGGAGCGATGAGGACGGGGACGGCTACGGCGACAACCCCGACGGGAACGCTGGGGACGTCTGTCCGATGGACTATGGCGAATCCCAAGCCGAACTCAGTCGTGGTTGTCCTGACTCCGACCTTGACGGTGTCACCGACCCTCTCGATGCCTTCCCCGATGATCCCTTCCAGTGGGCCGATTCTGACGGTGATGGCTACGGTGACAACACCAACGTCCCCAGTGGCGATGATTGCATCGATGTCTTCGGGAAATCCTTCGAAGAAGGCCGCCTGGGCTGTCCGGACGCCGACCTCGACGGCTATGCCGATGTTGACGATGTCTTCCCTACCGACCAAGAGCAATGGGCTGATTTCGACGGCGATGGCTACGGCGATAATTACTACTGGGAAAACAGCACGGTGGCCGACGAAGAAAATCCAGGGATGTTCCTGACGTTGCGTGAACAGCGCGGCGACGCCTTCCCGCAAATTGCGAGCCAGTGGTCAGACATGGATGGCGATGGCTGGGGTGACAACCAAAGCAGCTCCAACCGTGTGGACAATTTCCCACTTCGTGTCAGCCAGTGGCTGGACTTTGACGGCGATGGTTTCGGCGACAACGCTACCGGCTACCAATTCGATGCCTGTTACAAGGTGCCAGGGACCTCGACCACCGGGGACTATGAGGAATACTTCGGCTGTCCTGACTCCGACGGGGATGGAACCGCCGACGAATACGACCCATGTCCGTGGGATCCAGAGGTGTCGCAAGGCTCACGCACCACGGCGGTTTGCGGCATCACCGAAGACCCAAGCCTTGCCTCAAACGATGACAAGGAAACAGGCTCAATGCTCAGCGGGAATGGCAGCACACTCCAGATCATGGGTGGCGTCATCATCTTCTTGCTCGCTTTGATCGTCGTCGCTCAAGTCGCCAAGACCGCCGGTCGGCGAAAGGCTGTGGCTGCCAAGCGCGAAGACCATCTCGCTCAAGCCTCCGTTGCGGAGGAAGAAGAGCGCCGCCAGGCTTGGATTCAACACTACCTTGCTGAAGGAAACTATGCAGAAGCGCGTGCACTGGGTTGGGAAGGAACGGAAGGATTGCCTGAATGGAAGCAATACGAAATGCAACAGCAGGCCGCTCAAGAAGCAGCGATTCCTACCATGATGGACCTCGAAAACCTCTGACCCATCACACATGAATTGCACCGCTGACCTTTCAAAGGGGAAGTGGCCATGTTTTCACATGGGCGAGCAGCCGACAGGCCGATTGTTGATGTTGGCGGGGCTCTTGGTGGCCTCGTTGTTCATCGGCATGGTGTCGGCGGACGAAGGCGACGTGGCCTTGACGGCCAACGTGGTAAACGCTCCTGACCAACCTTGGTATGAACCCGGCCACCCCCTCGTTCTTGAGCCTCGCTTGGTCAACAACGGACCAGCGGTCTCGTTGCTGATGAACCCAGCCTGCCCTGTGGTGTTGAACGTGTACAACGCCTCCAACGTCATGCTGGTCAACGGTTCTTCGGATTGCCCACAGCGGGAGCAAGGCTTGGACCTGTTTGCTGGCGAAGAACTCGCCCTTGAGGCCGTTTCTTGGTCCATGAAAGACGAAGCGGGTGCGTGGCTTGAAAGCGGCACCTACACCGTTGAACTCCTTCATTCGGCTGGGGCCTCCTTCATCACTGAAGCAACCATTCAGACGCCGGTTTCACTCCCTGAAGACTTGACCTATGCGGTTCAATCCACTCAGCGAACAACCGACGGGCAAGCCGTTCATCTGGTGAGTTTGTACAACCCCACTGCACAAAGCGTTGACCTGAACGAAATGTCGACGTGTTGGCTGGAAATTTCGGTGAACGAACATCATCGCCTCGGTGCACCCTGCACCGGGGACGTCAGCACGTTGATGCCCGGTGAGGTCATGCTTGTTGAACAAGTTTCAACCAACCCTTCGGCCACGGTTTCTATCTCGACACCCGGCGATTTCTTTGTGTTCAACACCGCCGAAGGCGAGCCGACCACCACGCCAGCGTCCTCATTGGAAATGGACCTCATCATGAGCGGGAATGAATTGCCTGCCTACAGCCCCGGTGAGGTGTTGGTAAGCGAAGTGCTGTTGGGCACCACCTCCATGGAATCCGTCCAAGTGGACTTTACCGATTCCTGCAAGGCTGAGATGTGGGTGGTCGACGACCTTGGAAACATCGTCTACGACAGTCGAACCGGCAAAACGTGTGCGGCGATTGAATTGGAAGTCGTGGTTGAGCAGGATACGCCTGAACGACTCACGTTGCCACAATGGAATTTCTACGACACCGCCGGGTGCATGGTTGAACCGGGATCCTACACTGTGGTCGCCGAAGTGCCCGAGCACGGTTTGATCGCCAGCGAGGTGGTTGAATTCATCTCAGCGGAGGTCAACCCCTGCGCTGCCTCCGACGCCGCTCAACTCACTGCTTCACTGGCGTGGCAGGGCGACCAAACGGTACGTCTCAATGCTGAAGCCTCCAACGCCCAAGCCACCTACCTCCGTATGGCTCAACCCTGCACGTTTGAGGTTGCCTTCCTCAACCAAGAGAACGACATCGTTCACGTCTTCCAGACCCTTTGCGATGCTTACGACGGTCGCAAGATCCTCCTGCCCGATGCTTCTCAACCTCTCGAATTCGATGCGTTTGACATCAGCATGGTCCAAGACGGAGCGCCACTCCTTCCAGATGGCTACTACACCCTCAGCCTCACGATGTTGGCCACATCACCGTCAACGGTCACGCTTCCGTTCGCCTGGCCAGCTGACTTCGGTGTTGAGGAGATTGAAGAGACGGTGGCCGAACCAGCTGAACCGTTCGAGTTGACGGGCACTTGGACTGGTCTTCTCACGGACCAGGGCACATGCTTTGTCATGGACACTGGCGGTGAAACCTACCTTCTCTCCAATGCTCGCACCCTATCGACCTGGCAACCCAGTGCCCAAAACCAAGGAATTTACCTCGTGGTCGACACCACGCCCTCTCCCGCCTGTAGCGACTATCTCGCCCCGTCGGTGGAAGTGGTTGAGGTTCGCATGGAACAACGCATCGTCAGCGAAGAAACCGCCCCGGTCGTGGTCTTGGACGAGCCAACCACCACCGTCGTGGAATCCAGCACTGTGGTCACCGCAGTGAGCGTGGTGGTCACCGCTTCGGTTCTCTCGATGTTTGTTGTGGTTGCCGCGACGAACGAAGGTCTTCGCTTGCCAGCCACCGCCGCTGGCTTGTGGTTCCTCGGGCTCATTGGCAAGACACATGAAACAACAGATGGCCGGTATCAACGCGGACGGCTCATGGGTTATCTCACGGCCAACCCCGGATGCCACTTCCGAGCCCTCATGAGCGCCCTTGACATGAGCAACGGGCAGATCACGCACCACCTTCGCATCCTCGAGGCTGAGGAACACGTATGGCGAAAGAACGACGGACGCCTTGTCCGATTCTATCCTCTGACCAACAAACTTCATCCCAACACCAGCGAGGAAGACCTCCCGGTCCCACCGCTTTCCCCCGACCCGAACAGCCTGCAAGGAAAAATCCTCAATGTGTTGGACCAGGGCGGCGATTTGGGTCAATTCCCCACCCAGGCCGAACTCGCCAAGCGTTTGGAAAAGAGCCAGCAACTCATCTCACATCACTTGCGCACGCTCCAGAAATACGGGTTGGTTGAGCGGCGTAAGATGGGCGTGAAGAACCGATACAAACTCACCCGAGAAGCGGTGTTCCTCCTGGAGACCAGCGATGATTTCGCTCATGACGACCTCCTCTGAGGTTGGCACTGCACCTGTTGAACCGAGGCGTGGATTTCATAGCGTGTCGTTGATTGGCCACAGTTGTCCAGTGGACGGTGATGAACCATGTCGGCCGAGGCAGAACCCGTGGACGAAGTTGGGTGGCAGCAACGATGGGACGAAGCAGGCTTGTTTCATGCCGATATTCACAGCGACCGCCCCAAGTTCTACTGCCTTGAGATGTACCCTTACCCGTCGGGAAAAATGCACATGGGGCACGTTCGAAATTATTCCATCGGCGATGCTGTGGCCCGATTTAAGCGATTGATGGGCTTCGATGTGCTTTACCCCATTGGTTTCGATTCCTTTGGAATGCCAGCCGAAAATGCTGCGATTTCCGAGGGTGGCCACCCGCATGACATCACGGAACGAAACATGGCGTCCATCACGGAACAAATCAAGCGGATGGGCTTCTCGTACGATTGGCGACGCACGCTCAAAAGCCATGATCCTCGGTATTACAAATGGAATCAGTGGTTCTTCACGAAGTTCATGGAAAGCGGCTTGGCGACGCGCGAATTCTCCCCCGTCAACTGGTGCACATCGTGCAGCACGGTGTTGGCCAACGAGCAGGTCAAGGCAGGACGGTGCTGGCGGTGCAACGGCCCCGTCACTCAAAAGGAGATGAACCAGTGGTTCCTTGACCTTCCCTCCTACGGCCAGGAACTCGAGGATGGTCTCGACACCATTGGTTTCCCTGAACACGTCAAATCGCTGCAACGCGACTGGCTCGGTCGTTCCGAGGGCGCCAACATCCGCTTCGGGATCGTGGACGATGAGCGGGACATCGAAGTCTTCACCACCCGTCCCGACACCTTGTTCGGTTCCACCTTTGTGACCCTCGCTCCCGAACACCCGCTCGCTGAATCCTTGGTCGCTGGAACCGAGCACGAAGCGGCTTGGAAAGCCCTCTACGACGAAGTTGCGTCCATGGCAGAGTTTGACCGCATCAAGAACATGAACAAGAAGAAAGGCGTGTTTTCCGGACGCTACGCCATTCATCCTTTGACAGGTGAGCATGTTCCCATTTGTATTGGCAATTTCGTCATCGCCACCTATGGGACAGGAGCCGTGATGGCGGTGCCCGGCCACGACGAAAGGGACTACGACTTTGCTCAGCAATACGGCATCCCCATCAAGCGCGTACTGGTGATGAACGAGGGCGGCGACGGCGAGGCTCCAATGGACAAGGCCGAAGTCGACCTTGGTTGGATGGTGAACAGCCCGCTGGACGGCTTTGATGGCCTGTACGGCTCAGAGGCCAAGCAAGCCGTCTGTGATGCCCTTGAGAAGGTGGGTCGGGGTTCGCAAACCATCAACTGGAAAATTCGCCCATGGCTCATCTCCAGGCAGCGCTATTGGGGCACCCCCATTCCTGTGATTCACTGTGGCGATTGCGGGGCAGTCCCCGTTCCCGAAGAGGACCTCCCGGTTGAATTGCCGCGCGATGTTGTCTTCGGTCACGGCAACCCGTTGGCCACATCCGAAGACTTCCTGAACGTTGATTGTCCATCCTGTGGAGGACCTGCTCAACGTGAGACAGATACAATGGACACGTTCATCGATTCATCGTGGTACTTCCTGCGCTACACCGACGCCTTGAACGACGAGGAATCCTTTGCCAAGGCGGTGGCCAACCACTGGATGCACGTTGATTTCTACTGCGGTGGTATTGAGCACGCTCAAATGCACCTCATTTACGCCCGCTTTATGACCAAGGCTCTGCGAGACCTCGGTCTCGTTGACGTCGACGAGCCGTTCAACGAATTGCTCTGCCAAGGGATGGTCAACAAG
>Ga0181564_10002722_pt1 | contig 15306 bp, 11 predicted proteins | sample 011ome_24_FD_134512 | JGI IMG/M metagenome (GOLD analysis project Ga0181564, IMG submission 134512) | Coastal salt marsh microbial communities from the Groves Creek Marsh, Skidaway Island, Georgia - 011513CT metaG (megahit assembly) | ecosystem: Environmental > Aquatic > Marine > Intertidal...
GAAACGGTTTCAGAAACGGAAACGGTTTCGGAAACGGTCTCGAAACAGAAGAGGCTCTCCCTCTGCGACGCGCGGCGCATCTTCGTCGCGTCGCAGATGCGCGTCGTGCGCGCCGAGCCGCCGCGCGACGCGACGCTCGCGTTCGAGGACTGGCTGGAGGCGCTGGCGCGCGTCGCCGACGCGGCGCCGCCCCCCTTTCGAGACGAGGACGCGCGCGACGCCGGCGACGCCGCGCGCGGGGCGTCCTCCGCGGCGGACCCCTCGGAGGCGGTTCCTCCTCCGGAGGAGGAACCACACGCGATCGCCGGCGATGGCTCGGGCGACCCGGAGATGCCGACGGAGGAAGAGGCGTTCGCGGCGCGCGCGCTGGCGTCCAAGTTGGACGGCTTCCTGGAGCACGTGCTTCGGCGCGCGTGGCGCGCCGCGGGCGAGGACGCGGAGGCGTACGACGCCGAGCGGGCGGCGGAGGCGCTGAAAGGGCTGACGCTGTGACGTAAAACGTAAAACGTAAAACGCGGTACGCGCGACGTGTGGTACGGCGGCGTGTTCGTAGCTACCGAGGTACAGACGTTCCGGACGCGGTACGACGCGCGCTAGCTTCTAGCGGTACAAAAACATGACTGTTTTACAACGACGCGCGCGCTTTTCACTAAAAAAAAAAGGCAGGCCGCGCCCTAAATCTTCGTGAACCGCGCCGATCGATCGACGCGCCTGCCTTTCCCCTTGCCCGCGGGCTTCTTCTCGTCCTTCTTCGCGTCAGTCGCGCTCTCGGTGCCGCCGGAGCCGCCGCCGTCGACGCTCGCGGTGCGCCGGGGCGGCCCCAGCGCGAAGGCGCCGACGGGCACGTCCATCACCCGTTTGCTCGTTTGCCCGACCACCGCGAAGGACCCGCCCATGGTGCCCTTCAGCCGCCGCAGCGGCGCCTGGCTGGTGTACTCGAAGTGCGCGCCCTTTTCCAGGATGGGCTGGAACCCCACCACGCCGGTGCCCCGCACCTCCTCCACGCGCCCCTCCTCGTCCTGGATCCGCCAGTGCCGCGACACGACCTGCACGGGCTCGTCACACGAGAGGTTGGTGATGGAGACGGTGTACGAAAACACGAAGCTGGACTCGGCGGGGCTGGACATCTCGGGAACCAGCGCGCTTCGCACGGCGACGCGCACGCCCTCGGTGGTCACGCAGCTCGCCGTGTCCGCGGCCATGCCCTCGAGCAGCGCCGCGCGACGCCGGAGCAGCGCGTGCGCGGCGACGGCGTCGTCCAGGCGCGCCCCGGTTTTCGTTTCGAGCGCACCATCCACGTCGGACGGGGACATGGAAGGCGCGTCCCGGAAGGCGTCGCGGATCAGCGCGTCGACGGCGTGCCTCGAGCCGAGCGCGAGCGCGGCTTTGTACCCGGGGAGAATCTCGCGCAGACGCGCGCACTCCGTCTGGAGGGGGGACAGAGGGACGTCAGGTTCGCGCGTTCGTCTTTCGTCCCCGACGGCGAGCGAGATCCCGGGCGGGTTTCGCGCGAGCCTTGTTGAACTGCGAGGGGGGTCGGGGGCGCACCTCGGGGAACACGTCCACGGTACCGTGGCGCTGAATCTGCGCATCGATCCGTCTGCCGCTCCGCAGCAAGCCGCGATACAGCACACGGCCGAGAGAGAGGGTCATGGCGCCGGTCGCGCGCGCGAGAGTGACGTCGTGGCTGCCTCGTCATCAGCCGAGTCGTTTGGCGTTCGCGAGAAAATTTGATTGACTTTTCACTGCCAGTCTCGTTTTCTCGGTGCTGGGAGGAAGTCAACGATCGCGGCGCGCGGCTCGCACTGTGCGAGCGCGGTCGGAGGCGCGTGGTCTCTCCGCACGGTACCGTGGCGCGGCGCTCGGGTGAGGAGGTGTGGTGGTCATGGGTTTCATCACCCCCACGCACGCCTGGGAGGAGACGGACGCGGAGGTGACTGTTCGCGTGGACATCAAAGGCGTCCCGCGATCGTCCCTCGACGTCTTCGCCTCGAGCTGCTACCTGAAGGTGAACGCGCCGCCGTACCTCTTCTCGTGCGACCTGGAGGGCGAGATCGACGACGCGGCGTGCGTGGCCACCGTGGACGCCGCGGGCGTCGCGTTCCGGTGTCCGAAGCTGGTTCCGGGGACCACCTGGGGACGGCTCCGGCGAGAAACCGGCGGGCCGTCCCCGGAGGCGCGCGCGGCGACGGCGGAGCGGCGGCGCGCGTCCGTGGAGGCGGCGCACGCGCGGGTCACCGCCGAGAAGAAGGCCGCGTCGGAGAGAAAGGCGCAGGTGGACAAGGCGTACCTGGAGAAGCAGTGGGCGCTGGAGCGGACGCGCCGCGAGACCATCGAGCGGAGGCAGGAGGAGGAGATGGCGGAGGAGCGCGAGCGGCTTCGGCGGTGGCAAGAGGAGGGCGACGCGCGCGCCGCCGCCGGCGTCCTCTCGTACGACAGCGGCGAGGATGTCGAGTACGACAGCGACGACGACGCCGAGACGCGCGCGGCGAAGCAGAAACGCACGAGGGTCGCGCGCGAGCGCGAGTTCGCGGACGCCATCCTCACGCCCGACGCCGTCGCCGCCGCCGAGCGCGAAAACGGCGCGACGGTTCAAACGCTCGCCGTGCCCGACGCGGCGCTGGAGAAGATGCTCGTCGCCGACGACGGCGACGACGAAGACGCCGAGACCGCGCGGCGCTCGAAGCGCGCCGCCGAGGCCAAAGCCAAGGCCACCGCGAGGGCCCGGGCGGACGCGGCCGCGGCTCGCTCGGCGGAGCGGGCGCGGAGCGTCCCCCCCCCGCGCGCGGCGACGCGCGCGGAGGTTGGCTTCACCAAACTTGAGACGGACCACATGCCGGCGCGCGCGTCTCGCGAACGCGAGATTCGCGAATGGAAACGGTCCCAATCGAGCGGCGACGCTCGAGGTTCCAGAACCGAAACCGAGCGTCTCGACGTGACCGAGCGCGAGCCCGTGTTCCTAAAAGACAAAGGCGACGCGTTCTTCAAGGCGGGCGACCACCGGAGCGCGCTGGAAGCGTACGCGCGCGCCGCCGACGCCGAGCGCGCCGCGCCGCACCCGGACGGCGTCTTGATCAAGATTCTCGCCAACCGCGCGGCGTGTCTGCTTCGCGCGGGGCACCACGACGCCGCCGCCGAGGACTGCGCGGAGGCGCTCGCGATGCTGCACGCGGAGAGCACGGACGAGGACAAAGGCGCGGTGTGGCCGCCCGACAAGCAGAGGGCGATGCGGTTCAAGCTGCTCGTGAGGCGCGCCGAAGCGCGCGCCGGCGCCGGCGACGCGGCGGCGGCGGCGGAGGACTTGGCGTCGGCGGCGCCGCTCGCGCCCGACGACGACGCGCGCGCGAAGATCGACGCGGACTTGGAGGAGGCGCGCGCGTGCCTGGTGCCTCTGGACGCGGTCGCCGCGCGCGAGCGCGGCGACGCCAGGTACCGCGCGGGGGACGTGCGTGGCGCCGCGAGCGCGTACGACGCCGCGTTGGCCATGCCTTTTCGCGTCTCCGCCGGCGAAGACGCGGCGCCTTCAACAGCCGCGGCGGAGCGCGCGTCGCTCTTCGCCAACCGCGCGGCGTGCCACTTGTCTCTGTCCGACCACGGCGCCGCGCACGACGACTGCGAGGAGGGGCTGGACGCGCTGCTGCAGGGTGCGCCGTTCCACGCGGACGCCGCGCGCGCGCGCGAGGTGGCGACGCACCCCGAGCGAAGCCGCGTCGGCGGCGAGGGCGCGCGCGCCGCGCTCGCCAAGCTCGTGCACCGCCGCGCCGCCGCCGCCGCGCACCTGCGCCGGTTCGAGGACGCCGCGCTGGATTACGAAGCCGCGTCCGCGCTCGCGACGGACACGGCGAGCAGAGAGGCGCTCGAGCGCGACGCGGAGACGGTGCGCGCGGCGGGGAGGGGGGAGGTGAGCGGCGTTTAAGCCGGAAGCGCGCGACGGGGGCGGTTCCTCGATTTCTCTTTTTACGTCACTAAAAAAAAAATCCCTCGCGTTTTCGTTCTCTGTCTTGATCATGAGTTCGTCGACCGTCGATTCGGCAAAACCGCGATTTCCGACGGTTCAACCACACAGCGGCGATTTCCTTCGGCGGCTTCTGTGAGCCACCTGATGCGAGAAAAGGAGAAATCGAGCCGCGGACGCGCCGTTGCGACTCGGTTTTTTTCCGCGCCAGCGGGCGCGTTCGGTACTTCTCATCGGCGTCGTGCACGCGCACCAACACGCGAGTTTTCCACCATGGGGCTCACGTTCACCAAGCTTTTCAACAAGCTCTTCTCCAAGAAGGAGATGCGCATCCTGATGGTACGCGCCGGGGGCGTTTTCCGACCACTTTCCAACGGCGGACGGCAAAAATTTGGAATCCGTTCACGCGCGTGTGATCGCTGAAACCCCGTCCTCCTTTTCCTCTCATCCACCCAGGTTGGTCTCGATGCCGCGGGTAAGACCACCATCCTGTACAAGCTCAAGCTTGGCGAGATCGTCACCACCATCCCCACCATCGGTAAGTCCTCCCCGCACTGCGATCCATCTCCCGCGTCGAGCTCGGCGCTCGAGATCCGGCGTCCAAATTTGCCGCGTCGCGCGTCACACGTTTCGAAGCGACGTCGCGGTCGCACGGGTGCCGATGACTGACCACGACCCCTCCGCCCTGTACGCGATCGTCCGCAGGTTTCAACGTCGAGACCGTCGAGTACAAGAACATTTCGTTCACCGTGTGGGATGTCGGTGGCCAGGACAAGGTACGCGCGTGCGATCGACCACCGCCCCCCTCGCGCTTTCGGCGTGGCGCGTGCCTTTCGAACGAGCGCGTTTCGACCGGCGAGCCGCGGCGAGATCGATCAACCCGCGGCTTCAAAAGGTCCTGTCAGGAATTTTTTTCGCGAAACACGGCGTCCTGACCTTTGCGCCCTCTTTCGTCCCGCCGTCTCTCCGCGCGACACACAGATTCGCCCTCTGTGGAGGCACTACTTCCAGAACACCCAGGGTTTGATCTTCGTCGTGGACTCCAACGACCGAGACCGCGTGTCGGAGGCTCGGGACGAGCTGCACCGCATGTTGAACGAGGATGAGCTGCGCGACGCCGTGCTGCTCGTGTTCGCGAACAAGCAGGATCTGCCCAACGCCATGACCGCCGCGGAGATCACCGACAAGCTCGGGCTGCACTCCATCCGCCAGAGGCACTGGTTCATCCAGTCCACCTGCGCCACCTCCGGCGAGGGCTTGTACGAGGGGTTGGACTGGCTCGCCACCAACATCGCCAACGCGGGCAAGTGAACGCGCGCGGCGGGGGAGGTTTGGGAGCGACGAAGGCGAGCGCCGGCGCGGTTTATGCACCGAACGGGCGCGACCGGTGGGTGTGGCATCGGAAAAAAACGACGCGCGCGGAGGTGTGCCGCCGGGACCGGGAGGCGCGCGCGTGGCGCGCGCGCGTGAGTGGCGAACAGTAGTTTTAGGAGACTCCGCAGCGAGGAGTGAGTGGAACTGATCGAATGAGCGTTTTGATTGCGACTCGACGTGTTGTCGTACGATGAGCCTTGGGCTAGGCGGCGCCCCGCGCCGCCGCGCCGTCCGCGGCCGCCTTCAACAGCGCCTCCTTCGCGATCCTGTGGCTCCCCTTGCCCATCGTCGAGGACAACGACGCGCCCTTCAGGTAGTTGGTCGCCGAAGGCGCGCCCTTCACGTTGCGCGGGCGCAGATCGGCGATCACCGCCATGAACGCGTTTACGTTCTCCTCCAGCTTCTCGTCGTCGAAACTGTTTTTGCCGACGCTCGCGTGCACGATGGCGTTTTTATCCGCGCGGAACTCGACCCGCCCCGCCTTCATCGCACTCACGGCCGCGGTGATGTCCTGCGTCAGCGTGCCCACCTTCGGGTTGGGCATCATCCCGCGCGGGCCCAGCACGCGCGCCACCGCCGCGAGCTTGGGCATGATGGCGGGATGCGCGACGGCTTTGTCGAAGTCTATGGCGCCCGCGCCCCCGGCTTTGATCTCGTTGATGAGCTCCTCCCCCCCCACGACGTCCGCGCCCGCGGCGCGCGCTTCGTCCGCGTGCTCGCCCTCAGCGAACACGCACACGCGCACGGTCTTCCCCGTGCCGTGCGGCAGGTTCGCCGCGCCGCGCACGATCATGTCCGAGCGCTTGGGGTCCACCCCCAGGCGCACCGCGATGTCGATCGTCTCGTCGAACTTCCCCTTCGCGCCAGCCTTGACCGCGGCGACCGCCTGCGCCACGCTCAGCGTCGCCCCTCCAGACGGAACAGCGGTCTCCTCGGTGGCCACCGCGCCGTCCACGCCCAGCACGACCCGGCGGGGCGGGGGAGGGGGAGACCCGCTCGGCTCCGCGAAAGACACGCGTCGCGACGCGATCGCCTCACCGCCCGCCCCGGCGTCCGGCGCGGTCGCGGTCGCGGCGCGGGTCGCATCGGTCCTGAACGCGCGCAGGTACGCGAGCGCCGCCGGCGCCGCGCGCGGCGCCAGCGGCGCGGCGCAGCTCCTAAGCCCCCGTCGCAACGCCATCGCGCGCGCGCAGAAAACCTACGGCGAGAGCGCAGACGCGCTCGTCTCAAAACTCCACGAGCGGCGCGACACGATCGAGACTCCGCGAATTTCTGAGACACTTCACACTTCCTGACTTCTCACAAACGACATGTGCTTGCTTGTCACGAGAGATGGATACGTAGATAAAAAAAAAACACTTCACTCGGTCGCCGCGCGCTTCTCATCCTGCGCCGACGAACGCGAACCCCTCGCTCGCCGAGGGCGACGCGCTGGCCCTCCGTTCGGACGCGACGAGGTTCCGCAGGTTCCCGCCCGACCGCCCGCGGAACAGCGCGCTCTTGCCGTACCCCGCGCGCGGCGGCGAGTCGAACGCGCCGCGCTCCTTGGCGACGACGGTTTTCCGAATCGCCGCGCGCGCCGACGCCGCGTCGCCGACGCGCCTTTCGTTTCCGGCGCCGCCGGGAACTCGCGCGTCCGCCTCCTCCGCCGCCGCCGCGGAGGTCTCGCGCGCGACCGCTCGCGAGCCGCTCACGAACCGCGGGGGTACCAGCGCCACGGCGTCGGACGCGATGCCGGCGTTGACGTGCCTGACGAGCAGGTTCCGTAGCGTCCGCCGCCCCGAGCCGTCGGCGTCGAGCGCGTCCTCCTCGCCGGCGAAGGCGTCGGCCAAATCGCCGCGGTCGCGGGGACCGTCGTCGCACCCCGTGTCGCTCGCCACCGAACACCCGTCGTCGTCGTTCGTCTCCGCGAGCGCGTTCGTCGGTGTCTCTCGATCGGTCTCGGGTCCGGAAAACAGACGCGCGTTCGCGACGGCAGCCATGCACCGCGCGTTCAGGGCGCCGGCGACGTTCGGGCAGACGTCGGCGCCGAGGCGGTTCGCCTCTTCCAGGCGCAACTCAGACTCGCGCGCCCGCCTTTCGTCGCCTTCCGGGCCCTCAGCCTGCGGTCGCGCGGCCTCGCCGTCGGCGGCGACGACGGACGCCGAGCGCGGCGGCGTCTTGAACACGGCGCCCTCCGCCACGTCTCGGCCCTGCTCCACCTCGCTCTCCGACTCCGCAATCGAACGCTTTTGCACTTTCGTCGGCGCGAGGAACGTGCCGCAGTGGCGCCGCGCCGCGAGTTTCTCGAGTTTCCTTTTCAGGTTGTTTTGCGCCGCGCGTTTCGCCTCCGCGCGCTGCAGCCTGGGGGTCGACGCCTCGCCCTCGCCCTCGCGCAGGACCATGTGCGTGGCATCGCTCGCGCCGCTCGCGAACCCCGTCGCGGTGCTCCTGCCGGAGAACGTGCGCTCCGCCGTGGAGGGGGGGTGCAGGTCCAGCAACCGCGCGCTCGCCGACACGCCACGGATCTCGTCCGCGGGTGTTTCTTTCGCGACGACGTCGTTCGGGCCCAATTTTCGATGTGTAGCCTGCGCGTGGTCCGGCCCGGCCACGGCCAGTTGCGCGACCTCTTCCACGGCGCTGCGCGTCGAGGCGCGCGACGAACGCCGATTTGAGGGACCCGGGGGGTTCATCGTGCTGCGGGGACGACGAGGGAGGGGCGTGTCGTGTCAGCGCGCGCGTCGAAACACCCGAAACACCGGTTCGACCGATCGAATGATTCGACACGTGCTTTGGCGGGAAAGGACCCCTCGACAGGCGCCAAAGAGGACACCGCGAGCGCGCGTTTTCGTCTCGATCGCGGCATCAAGAGCACTGTCGACGATCGGACGCGAGAGTTCCGTCGTCGCTGTCGCCGGCGCTCGCCGCGGCGCGTGCGGCGGCCAGGCGTCGCGTCGATATTTTTCGAGGTGATATCTATAGCTCGCGTCGCTCGACACGATCGGGAAAGGTGGTTTCACGCCTGGCGCGCGTCGCGGGGGTCGGGAAACGCACGTGTAAGCCTCGGAGGTGCGCGTCGAGTGCCCGCGAACGTCGCTCGACGATTCCGGTTTCCGTCCACGCGCGCTTCTGTGCGTGCGCCGCGCGTCTCGAGCTGTTACATCGGCGCCGCTGTCACGCAACTTTCTCGCGACCAGTTTTCTCGGCGTCGGTTACGACTCGATTGCGCGGCTTTGTGGGCCCCTGCAAACGTCAGTATTCCGCTCAGCCCCGGAAAAGCCCGGGAACAGAATCTTTTTTGGCGCCGGTCTGTGACCCCCGATTTCGCCCGCGTGCTTATCGAAACGCCGCGTCACCGATTAAAAACCGAGCCGTTTTCCGGTGAAATCGACCGATGGACCATTGGCGAAACGCCGACTGGCGCGCGAATGACTTGGCGGTAACGCCAGGCTAGTCGCGAAAAAACGCCAGAATCGAGTTCTGCCACCCAGAAAAAGCCGGCTTGTTCCGTTTCTGTTTGATCTCGGTCGGGCGGACCGAACTGGCCGCTCGCTGAGCCTCAAGTTCGTTTTCCGCCGGCTCGAAATATCGCGATGGCCGTCCGGCGTCCGCGCGGTCGTGGACGCCGACGGGACGAGCGCGGCCGCCAGAAACTCGCGCGTGCGCGCCGTCGCGCCACATCTGCTCAGACGACGTTTACGTCGCCGCACGCGCCCGGGGAGAGCGTTCCGCGTTTCCCGCCTCTCGCGCTTCCTCCCGCGCTCGGCGTCCGCCATCCGCGACGCACGACGTGGCGGCACGACACCGCGCGTCCGGAGACTTAATTCACGATGCCGCCGAGGGACACCACCGTCGCGGCCGCGGCCGCCGAGGACCGCATCGCGTCGCTCACCGCGGGCACCAGTGATGTGCCCCGCAAGTACACCGCCGCGCAGGTGGAGAAGCACTCCACCCCCGAGGACTGCTGGCTGATCGTGCACGAGAAGGTGTACGACGTCACCAGCTTCGTGCCCCGGCATCCGGGCGGGAACATGATCTGGGTCAAGGCTGGCGGCGACTGCACGCAGCTTTTCGACTCGTACCACCCCCTTCGCACGCAGATGGTTCTGGACAAGTACTACATCGGCGAGCTGCAGCGCGAAGCCGGGGACGAGGGCAAGATCATCACGTACAACGACGACATGAAGAAGGGCAAGTTTTACATGGACTGCAAGCTCGCCGTGGAGAAGTGGTTTAAAGATCGTAAGAAAGACCCTCGCGTGCACCCCGAGATGTACGCCAAGACGTTCGTGATTCTGGCGGGCATCGCGATCTGCCACTACGGCAGCTTCTTCTACACCAGCTCGTTCCTCGTGAGCGCGGCGTTCGCGTTCTTCCACGGCGTGTGCAAAGCCGAGATCGGCGTCTCCATCCAGCACGACGCGAACCACGGCGCGTATGGCAACAACAAATTTTTCCTGCACGCCATGCAGCTGACGCTGGACGTCGCGGGTGCGTCCTCGTTCATGTGGAGGCAGCAGCACGTCGTGGGCCACCACGCGTACACCAACGTGGAGGGTGTGGACCCCGACATCCGGTGCTCGCCGGAAAAAGACATCCGCCGCGTCAACGAGCACCAGCCGCACGAAGCGTACCACCCGTTTCAGCACGTCTACCTCGCGCTCGCGTACGGGCTGCTGTCGTTCAAGTCGTGCTTCGCGGATGACTTCAACGCGTACTTCAGCGGCAAGATCGGCTGGGTCAACGTCGCGCGGTTCACCCCCGGCGAGGCGGTGGCGTTCTGGGGCACCAAGGCGCTGTGGGCGGCGTACTACCTGTACCTCCCGGCGCGGTTCGGGACGCACGGGTTGGGAACGACGGCGGCGCTCGTCACGATCACCGAGTTCGTCACGGGGTGGCTCCTGGCGTTCATGTTCCAGGTGGCGCACGTCGTGGGCGAGGTGCGGTTCTTCACGCTCTCCAAGGAAGGAAGGCTGAACCTGGGGTGGGGCGAGTCGCAGCTGTACAGCAGCGCGGACTTCGCGCACGGCTCGCGCTTCTGGACGCACTTCAGCGGCGGGCTCAACTACCAGGTGGCGCACCACCTGTTCCCGGGGGTGTGCCACTGCTACTACCCGGACATCGCGCCCGTCATAATGAAGGTGGCCAAGGAGCACGGCCTGGAGTACTGCGTGTACCCCACGTTCTGGAGCGCGCTCAGCGCGCACTTCAGGCACCTCAAGAACGTGGGGCAGAAGGCGTACGTGCCGTCGCTGCAGACCGTCGGGTGAGAGCGGAGCCGCGCGCGCGCAGGCGCAGTTTTTATCATTTTTTCAGCTCAAACAACGTTCACGTCTGACAGTCTGACAGTCTGACAGTCTGTCGCTCGTCTGCTCCCCCGTCGGTCGATCTTGGGTTTTCGCGAAAGGGCGCGCGGACCCGCGTGCGACGCACAGCGCACTGCGCGCATCACCGGCACGTCACCGTCCGGTCGCGACTTCGTCGTATTCCCCGCCCCGTCGCGCCGTCCCCAGTCAGCGGCACCGAAACCGCCGGGCGCCCGTTCGCCCCGCGCGTCGTTTCCGGAACCGCCCTCGTCGGACGCGGCACATGTTGGACAAGGTGGTCACGGCGCTGGTGTCCGCGGGCGTCGCGCTCGCGGCGGTCAAGCTCGGCGGCGGCGCGCTCGCGTCCCCCGGGGTGGGCGATGTGTCCCCGAGCAGGAACAAGGCTGTGGTCCGGAAGCTGTACCGCGAGGTGTGGAACCAGAAGGACGCGCTCAAGGCGCGCGCGGCGGCGTTGCAGTTCATCTCCGAGGACCACATCTTGATCGACCCGTCGCATCCCAACCCGACGCCGGGCGTCGCGGCGTACATGGAGATGGCGGAGTCCCTGCGCGCGGCGTTCAGCGGGAACATCACGCTGGTCGTGGACGACCTCGTCGCGCAGGGGCTGAAGGTGGTGGCGCAGATCTCGTACAAAGCCGAGGTGGGCGAGAAGCGCGCGCGCTGGACGGGCACGGCGGTGATGGAGGTGGAGGAGGGCAAGATCGTCAAGTCCTGGGTCAACTCCGACTCGCTCTCGGCGCTGATCCAGCTCGGCCTGCTGCAGGACGTCGCGGGCGGAGAGAAAGCCTCGCCCGGGCAGTTCGAGCGCGTCACGATGCGCGCGGCCGGGCTCAAGAACGCGCCCGCGGGCGACGACGCGCAACTCAAGGCGAGCGACTTGAAAGTCGTGCAGGCGCTTCTCGGCCGGAGCGAGGCGCACCCCACCAAGGTGCTCACCGGGAACGAGTGGCTGCAGTACTTCGACAAGGTGGCGAGCGACGACGAGGAGAGCGACGGCGAGGGGTTCAACCAGCGCATGCGCGTGGACTCGAAGACGGGGCTCGACATGATCATCTAATATCACACACACTACTGTACCTCGCGTCGTACGCGGAAGCGCGTGTGAACGTCCGTCGGCGGCTCGGCTTTAAAAATGTGGTCGTAACAGCGTTCGTCGCGGCGAGGCGGCTCTTTTTCCGTCGTGGAAGTCGTCTCGTTCGCCTCTCGTCCACTCGAACCCACGCCCGCGTCGTCTACGCGTCGAGACGTGACTGCCGCCCACGCACCGCGCGGAGCAGCTCCACGCGTCGTGCGTCGTCGCGATGCGCGCGCGCGCTTCCTTTCTCGCGTTTCTCGTCCTCGTCCTGGTCTCCGCGCGCGGCGCGGAGGCGCAGCTCTGTTTCCGTCTCGAGGGACCTGCCGGTTCGGACGACCCCCTCGGGACGACGCGTCCCCGCCCGCGGACACGCGCGCGCCAACGCGAGGACGACGCGGGCGGGCTCGAGTGCGTCTCCGCGGACCTCGAGTCCGTCGTCGTGGCGTCGGTCACGGAGACGGAACGCTCGGGCCGGAACGGTCAGGGCGCGGCCGCGGCGGTCCCGTCCGAGGCGCAGACGAGGGCGTGCGCGTGCGCCTCCGTGCGGTTCGCGTGCGGCGCGCGCCGGACGGTCAGGTCTCGCGCGAGCCGACTCCGGCGACTCCGGCGAGGCCGACCGAGCGCGGACGCGGTATCCGACGATATCCGGCATCGCGCGAACGAATTGGACGACGACGAAGAAGAGGCGATAGCCGCGCTCTGCGGCGCGCCCTTCTGCGAAGCCGAGAGCGTCTGCGCCGAAAACGACCCCGACGCCGACGCCGCGAAAGGCGCGTGCGTCGCGCCCGTGTGCGGCGCGCTGTGCGCCTCGTGCGTCTCTTCGCTGGGTCCAGACCAAAAAGACGCGCCCTCGCTCGACGCGCTTCGTGGCGCGTGCGGGGACGAGCACGCCTGCCTCTGCGCGCAGTGCCTCGAGGAGAACATGCTCGCGGCGTCGGAAGGCGCGCGAGGAGACGCGTCGCCGGAGGGGCGGTTCGGCTTCAACCCGTACGCGTACGGAGGGTTGAGCTACAGCCAGAGTCTGTACGCGCCCGGGTACGGGGGGTACGGCCCGAATAACCCGTACCGACCCGGCGGCGTACCGGGAAATACGCCGTACGGGCCGTACCCTGGCTCGTATTACCCCGGGTACGCCGTGTACTCTCCGCCCTGGTTCGTCTCCGTGTACTCCAAATCCAAAGCGCTGGTGGTCTCCAGCCTGTGTTACTGGTGGCCTTGGTACCCCGCCTGCCGACCGCCGCCGCCGCGCCCAATCAAACCGCCGCCGCGGCCCTTCCCCAGCCCGCCGATGATGGCGCCGCCTCCCCCTCCGATCCTGGGGGCGCCGCCCACTCCCGGGCCCATCACGTGCGGCGACCCGTCGCTGGGGGACTTGACATGCAACGGCATTCCGTGCGAGGGCGAGTCCACGTGCACGGTGACCGAGCCGCAGTGCTGTTGCGACGCGAGTTGTCTCGATTTCGGCGACTGCTGCGCGGACCGCGCGGCGTGCTGCGGCGTCCTCGGAGGGGGGGCGCAGGGGTACTCCGCCGGTATCACGCGCGATGACTTCAAGGCGTTCCTGGAGGCGGGCGTTTTAAGAAAGAGCGGCGCGCGGAGACGCCGCGAGAACGGAACCTCCGCGGCGGCCGAACGGGTTCCCGTTCCCGTTCCCGTTCCCGTTCCCGTTCTCGACCCGATCCGCGCGCGAGTCGCGCGAGTCGCCTCCACGACCGCGCCATTTGCGGCGACGGAAACGCGTCGCGAGGCGCCGGTTTTCGACATCGGGGGTGCCGATGTCGACGTCGTCCTCGACGTCGGCGCGGAGGGAGACTTCGCGAAACTCGCGCGAAGTTCGTTCCGCGAGTACTTCGCGGCGGCGGCGCCGCCGCCGGAGACGGGACTCGAGACTTGAGACGACGGGACTCGATGAGACGCGATGACGATACGACGCGATGTTCACGCGAACGACGCTTCGCGAACGACCGTGTCGTGACGCACGCGTGTAATACACACCCTGACACCCCGAACACGCGCGCGCGCGCGTTTTCGCGGCGCGAAGACAATCAGAGCTCGTCTCGTTCCCACGGCTTGCTGTCCAGCACGTCGGCGGCGGCGGTTTCCATCAGCCTCTTGGCCTTTTCCGAAACCGCCGCGCTCGCCGTGTTCATCACGAAGAACAAGACGTCGCGCGCGGTGAGCTGCCCGTCGTTCACGTCGCTGATGTACCTCGGCCATCCTTTGTTCCCCGCGGGGTACACGCATAGGGTCGGCGTGGTCGTGCCCGTGCCGTAAGGGGGGGGGACGTCGTTGAACTCGGCGTCCACCGCCGCCACCGAAAGCGTCGGGCCCTCCGTCGCGCCTTCGAAGAGCGCCTTCACCGCGACCAGCGCTTGGATCATCCAACGGTGGAACGCGCCGTCCAGGTGCTGCGTGGGGAACGACGTGTACACCAAGACGTCCACGGCGTCGTCCTTCACGGCGACGTCGTAAAAGGACCCGGCGACCACCTTCACGAGGCCGTCGGCGTCCAGCGTCCCGGGCGCGGGGACGGGCTCGGAGCGATACTTGCGCTCCGCCGCGCCCGAGCCGTCGTCGTCAAACTCGGACAACGCGTGCATGCCGAGTTGCTCGGAACAGCTGTTCGTGGCTTTGCGACACACCTCCCAGTTCCAGCTCCAGCCCTCGTCCTCGCGCTCGGGCGCGCCCTTCTTGATCCAGCGCGTGTACGCCGAGGCGACGTCGTCCTCGTGTTCCTCCATGATGCGTTCGCACTGTTTCCTCGTCTCCTTGGCGTGCCACAGATCCTGCGTCGAGCACGCGCTCTGCACGTACGCCTCGATGGTCTCCTCGTACAGCCCGTATTTCACCGCGCGCGAGTCCGCGCCCCCGCCGCTCGCGCGCCGCGCCTCCTTGGCTTTGATCTTCAGAAGCGCGGGCACCAGGCGCGGGTTCAGCGTGTTCAGCAGCGCGTGGCACGTGCGGCACCGCGCGTCGCGCCCGAACACATCCTTGCCGTTCGCGAACCGAGGCGCATCCGCGGGCGCGTCCAGCGGCCGCTGGACCACCTGCACAGCATCGATGCCGCGCGGCCGCGTCGCGCACACCAGCGCGTAGGCCGCGACCCACCACCGAAGGCGTCGCATCGCCCCACCCGATCGGCAAATGTGGCAAACGGCGTCGTTTTTCGCGCGTAAAAAAACGTTTGCGGACATGTCACGACGAGCAGACGCGGGGCGCGGCGTCGAACCGAAAGCGCGTCAATCATAACACGTGCGTCACGCTTCACCACGCGTCTTCGCGCGACGTCGCGGTGCTGTCTCGCGACTCCTACTCCGACACGACCGTGGGCGTCACCTCTTCCCTCTCCCCCTCGTCCTTCGCGGGCGCCGCCGCCGGCGGCGCCGCCGGGGGCAGCCCCATCCACGCCACAATCTCGCCGGCGAGCGCGCGCATCTCCTCGCTCGTGTCTCCTCGCGCGCGCGTCTCCTCCTCCCCCTCTGCCGCGCCTCGCGCCTCGCCCGCTCGTGTGTTCTTAAGCGTCTCGCGCTTGACCTGCTCGAACCCGAACCGCAACGCGCCGAGCGGGTTCAGCGGGTTGTTCTCGTCGGGCGCGA